>VMHT01176023.1_pt1 | contig 17518 bp, 16 predicted proteins | sample 4693611 | NCBI WGS metagenome assembly VMHT01 (sample SAMN12280063, study PRJNA550983) | marine metagenome | isolation source: seawater sampled from same location over 5 years 0.02-0.2 micron viral filtrate | place: USA: collected off the coast of southern California halfway between the port... ...
TCCTTCCGTTACGGCGGGAACTGCTATATCATCCACAGAATTAATAGTGAAAGGTTAGACAATGAAAACTATCGTGGAAACATCAACTAAGTTAAGCAAGTATTTACTTGCAGATGACGTAGTAATCACAGCGACAGCAGATAATATCACAGTAGGAGATCCTGCTCAGTTTATTATCGCTGATTTAAACAGTGGCAACACGACTATTACTGAGAACGTGACCAACGCACCTAGCGATTGGGTGGGCAACAAGTATAAGTTAGATGGCACAACGTGGTCAGCTAATCCTGATTATGTAGAGCCTGAAGAAGAAGAGTAGGACTCCTTATGCGTATCATTGGTAACGATCCAAGCGTACCAAGACAGACACAAGAGGTCGCCAGTGGTACGTTGCCAAACGGCAAGCCTGTTGTTGTGAATGCAGATGGGACTGTGAGTGCTGTTGCTGAGACGACTGCATCCGCAGGATCTCTGACTGCTTTAAATAGTGCAGGCACAGGATCAAGCCCTGTTGCTGTTGCTTTTGACAGTAGTAATAATAAATTTGTAGTTGCTTATGCAGATGGATTTCCAAATGGAGTTGGTAAGGCACAAGTTGGAACTGTAAGCGGTACATCTATTAGTTTTGGTAGCGCAGCAACATTTGAAGCTAATGAAGCAAAAAGTATTGCCATGACTTTTGATAGTACAAACAACAAAATAGTTATAGCTTTTAAGGATGGTAATAACTCAAGTTATGGCACAGCTATTGTAGGAACAGTAAGCGGCACTTCAATAAGCTTTGGCACTCAAGTAGTTTTTAACAGCGGAAATACCACACAAATTGTGGGGGTTCACGACACCAATGCAGGAAAAACAGTAATTGCTTATAGAGATGATGCTAATTCAGATCAAGGAACCGCTATCGTGGGAACAGTCAGCGGCACTTCAATAAGCTTTGGTTCTGAAACTATTTTTAACACAGGTAATACATATTATACTTCTATTGCGTTTGATTCTGACACGAATAAAGTTATTATTGCTTATGCGGATTATGGAAATAGTATTCATGGCACAGCCGTAGTTGGTACTGTTAGCGGGACAAGCATTTCATTTGGTTCTGAAGTTGTGTTTGCCGCAGCAAGTACAGCGGGATACACAGGTACTGCTTATGACACCAATAATAATAAGGTTGTTATTGCTTTTAGAGATGCAGATAATTCAGCTTATGGCACAGCGATAGTAGGCACTGTTTCTGGCACATCTATAAGTTTTGGTTCTGAAGTTGTTTTTGCGGCTCATAGTACAACTAGAATTAATTGCTCTTATAGTAGCTCTAACGGAAAAATTATAATTTTTTATGGCGATGGTTCTAGTTCCAATGCAATTAAGGTAATTGAAGGAACGGTTTCTGGCACATCTATAAGTTTTGGTTCGGCGGTTGAAGTTACAGCTAATAATGGTGAATACTTGTTATCAGCATGTGACAATAATAATCATGCAGTTGTTGCTTTTAATAATAATAATAATTCAGTGTATGCAACAGCAGCGGTTTTTAGTTCATCGGCATCTACTTTGACCTCAGAAAACTACATAGGCATAGCTCGTAGTGGTGCAGCAGATACAAAAGGGGCTATCATAAATACGCAAGGTGCAATTGCCGACATACCTGCTATAAATTACAATCTTGATTTTGGCTCCTATGACAATAAAAACTTTAATGTTGGTAGTAATATAAATGATATTGCTATTAATAATGATGGAACAAAAATATATTACGTTATTGATGGCGGTTCTGCGGTTCAAAGAACATTGTCTACTGCTTTTGATATTTCTACGGCAGGGTCTGCAACATCTTATAATGCAACAGGTCAAGATAATGACCCAAGAGATGTAACATTTAAAACTGACGGTACTAAGATGTATATAACTGCATCTCAAAATAACAAAATATATCAATATAGTTTAAGCTCTGCTTTTGATGTTACTTCAGCAAGTTACGATAGTAAGTCTGTTTCCGCAGCCGTGGGTTATGCCTACAGTACGCAGTTTAAATCTGACGGAACAAAAATGTATGTTGCAGAATCTAGTAGTGGTACTTACTATATTGTTGAATACACTTTATCTACACCTTGGGATGTAAGCACCGCTAGTTATACTTCTAATTCATTTAATGTAAGCTCCCAATCTAACGCATTGACAGGTTTGTTTTTAAGACCAGATGGGACTGAGATTTTTGGTGCTAGTCAAAATGATAGAAAAATATTGCAGTATAATTTTGGTACTGCGTTTGATGTATCAACGCTTTCATATAGTAATACTTCTCTTAACGTTTCTACACAAGTGGGCGGTAGCAACAGTATAAAAGGAGTGATGTTTAGCTCTGATGGTGATAAAATGTATGTGGGTGGAGTATTTGCTACAGATACGATATATCAGTATTCAACAACTTCAGCATTTACCCCTGCACAAAGCTACTACGTTCAGAAGGATGGCACACTAGGTACAACGGCTGCTGATCCTAGCGTCTTTGCAGGGACGGCTGTATCGGCAACTAAACTTATCGTGAAAGGGTAACTATGTTAAGACGTATAGGGGCTGAAGAAGGTGGTGAGTTTAAAGCAGTAGCCAGTGGCACACTGCCAAGCGGTAGGCCAGTGATTGTTAATGCCGATGGGACTGTTAGCAGTATCAGCTTAACTACTGCATCAGAAAACTTAGGTTCTCAAGCAAGTGTTATAAGTAGCGCAACTGGAGAAACTGCTATAGTCTATGACTCAAATGCTAATAAATTTTTAGTTGCCTATAAAGCATCAAACAACTATGGAAAATGCAAGGTTGGCACAATTGATACTTCAGACGATTCTGTAACTTTTGGTAGTGAAGTAACTTTTAATGCAGGTAATACCACCAATATAGCGGCTGCTTTTGACTCGACTAATAACAAAGTCGTGCTTTCATACAGGGATAACAGCAACTCCTACTATGGCACAGCAATAGTTGGTACAATTTCTGGCACTTCCATAAGTTTTGGAACAGAAGTAGTATATGCAAGCGTCAATACTTCTGCACAACAAAATGGAATAGATTATGACTCTAGCAATGAACGTATTGTAATAGCATATAGAGATAATACTAATTCAAGAGGTTCAGCGGTAGTCGGTACTGTTTCGGGTACAAGTATAAGTTTTGGTAGCGCAGTTAATTTTCGTACTCAAACAACCAATAGCCCATCGGTAAGTTTTAGTAGTGGACAAAATAAAGTTTTAGTTTGTTATGGAGACGCAAATACTTCTGCTTCAGGCAGAGTTGGAACTGTATCTGGCACGAGCATAAGTTTTGGGACTGCTGTTACCTTTTTGTCCAGTGAATCTGGTTATATAGATTTAACTTACAGCAGCTCTTCAGACAAACATATATTAGTTTATAAAGACGTAAACGATAGTAATAACGGAAAAGTAAGAACCGCTACAATAAGCGGAACAGATGTAAGTTTTGGAACTGCTGTAGATTTTGAGACAGAAATAGTAAATTATAATAGTGTAACATTTGATGAAACAGCAAAGAAGTTTGTTATTCACTACACTGATGGTAGTGGTGGAGGTAATGCGGATAAAGTATATTATGTAACTGGAAGTATTTCTGGAACAAATGTTACTGTTAATTCTAGAGTTTCAGTTGATACTACCGTTGCTTCTGGTTATACAGTGGTCGCAGCTAATGGCAGCGGTCAAGCTCTTCTTTTTTATCAGGATGGCTCTGGCGGTAATTTAAGAGCTAATGCTTTGCAAATAGGTTACAGCAACACTAACCTCACCTCAGAAAACTACATTGGTATGTCGAGGGGCGTGGCTGTGCAGACAGGGTCGGCTGCTTCTGTAGGGTCTGATTCTGTTTTTGAAAGTGCAAATACTCAGAAAATAGGTCCAGAGGCGTCAACCTTTGATAGTTCTAATAATAAAGTTATCATTGCTTACAGAGATGTAGGCAACTCTAATTACGGCACTGCCGTTGTTGGTACAGTCAGCGGAAGTTCAATAAGTTTTGGCACTCCTGTTGTGTTTGAAAGTTCAAACACTGATTACATAGCTACTACATTTGATAGTTCTAATAATAAAGTTGTAATTGCTTTTCGAGATGTAACACACAGCGCAAGAGGTAAGGCGATAGTTGGCACTGTTAGTGGAACATCTATTAGCTTTGGGAGTGAGACAGACTTTTCTACAGCCAGTGAAGTAGAATACATTTCTGCAACTTTTGATTCAAATAGTAATAAAGTTGTTATTTCATGGAATGATAAAGGTAACAATAGTCAGGCAGGCACATCAATTGTTGGCACGGTTAGTGGCACCTCTATAAGTTTTGGGAGTGCAGTTGTATTTGAAGCACCTGTAACTAAAGAAATCGGATCTACATTTGACAGTAATTCAAATAAAGTAGTCATTGCTTACAGAGATCAAGGTAACTCTAATTATGGTACAGCCATAGTGGGTACAGTCAGTGGTACTTCTATAAGTTTTGGCACAGCGGTTGTTTTTGAGTCTAGTGCGGTAACTGAATTTAATAATGCAACTTTTGATAGCTCTAACAATAAAGTAATTATTGTGACAAGAATAAGTAGTAATGATGCAGGTCGAGCATATGTTGGTACTGTTAGCGGCACATCTATTTCTTTTGGATCTGCTAATGAGTTTGCGGATGGGTCAAGTAATAACAGTCGTTTTGCCTCTACTGTTTTTGATACAAACCTTAACAAAGTGGTTATATCTTATTACAATAATTCTGTTGCAGAAATATCTGCAATTTCTGGAACTGTAAGCGGCACAAGCATAAGTTTTGATGCTCAATCAACAGTTAAAAGTGGGGGTATAGATAATGTTTCCGCCGTGTTTGATAGCAACGCAAACAAAGTTGTTGTTTCTTTTAGAGATGACACAAACTCAAATTATGGTACATCTAAAGTTTTAACTCCTAATAATATTGCAACCACCAGAGGCCAAGTAACCAACGGTCAAGCTGCATCAATGGATATCATAGGCTCTGTGTCAGATAACCAGATCGGTCTTACCGCAGGGCAACAGTATTATGTACAGACAGACGGAACGATAAGCACAACAGCGGGTAGCCCAAGTGTACTGGCAGGGACTGCTATCTCTGCAACCGAACTCGTAGTAAAAACATAGGTGATGAATGCCACTAACCAAACTTCAGTTCAAACCAGGTGTCAATCGAGAGACTACCTCTTACACGAATGAGGGCGGTTGGTTTGATGTAGACAAAGTACGCTTTCGCTTTGGTATGCCTGAGAAGATTGGTGGGTGGGAGAAGTTTACGACTGCTTCGTATTTAGGTACAGCGAGAGCTATGCACCCTTGGGTTGCATTAGATAACAGCCGACTAATAGGCATAGGCACATCTCTTAAATATTACATCAACCAAGACGGTGGTGCTTTTAATGACATTACGCCAATTAGAAATACGACAGCAGCAGGGGATGTAACTTTCTCTGCGACTAACGGATCGTCTGTGATTACTGTAACAGATACAAATCACGGCGCGGTGGTAAATGATTTTGTAACATTTAGCGGTGCCGCAAGTCTTGGGGGCAACATTACAGCGGCAGTATTAAATCAAGAATATTATGTTACTGAAGTAGTAAATACCAATAGCTACAAGATCGCTGCTCGTGCCGCAGGTACGACTATAACACAAATAACTGTAAACGGAGCCTTGGTTCCTAGTTTGGTAAACGCAAGCGGATCAGACTCAGGAAACGGTAGTAGCTCTACTGTGGGTGCGTATCAGGTAAGTGTTGGATTAGATACAACTGCAACAGGTGCAGGTTGGGGAGTTGGCACTTGGGGACGTAACGGTTGGGGAAATGCTGCTACGACACCTATTGTTACAAACACTTTGCGTATTTGGTCACATGACAACTTTGGTGAAGACCTTCTTATCAACGTGCGTAATGGCGGTATATATTATTGGGACAAAACAAGTGGTTTTGCGACTAGAGCCGTAAGTTTAGATTCTCTTGCAGGATCTATAAGCGCACCGACTATTGCCAAACAGATCATGGTTTCGGATAGAGACAGACATATAATTGCTTTTGGTTGTGACACAGAAGCAAACCCTGGAGTTCAAGATCCATTAGCTATACGATTTTCATCTCAAGAATCTTTGACTGATTGGGCAACAACAGCGTCAAACACTGCGGGTGAGTTAAGACTTGGATCTGGTTCTGAAATAGTTAGTGCAGTTGAAACAAGACAACAAATACTTGTTTTTACGGATGAGTCTTTGTACGCTATGCAGTTTTTAGGTCCACCGTTTACATTTGGTGTAAACCTTGTGTCAGAAAACATTACAACTATGGGGCCGCTTTCCGCAGTTGCCGTAGAAGACAACGTGTTCTGGATGGGGCTGAAAGAGTTTTATGTGTACGGTGGTACGGTGCAAAGATTGCCTTGTTCTGTAAGGGATTTTGTATTTGATGATTTTAATCTTTTACAACGTGAAAAAATTGTAGCTGCTACAAATACAGCTTTTTCTGAAATATGGTGGTTCTATCCTTCAGCATCTAGTGACAATAACGATAGATATGTAGTTTATAATTACGAACAAAAGGTTTGGTATTATGGTTCACTTGCAAGAAGTTTTTGGATGGATCGTGGGATCTTCGATAACCCTATTGCAGCAGGGCCAAATAACTATCTCTACACTCAAGAATCTGGATTTGATGATGATGGGTCGGCACTTACTGCTTATATTGAATCAAGCCAACTTGACATAGGAGATGGAGAACAGTTTGCGTTCATTCGTAGAATGATTCCAGATTTAACATTTAGAGGCTCTACCGCAGGTAGTCCATCTGCAAACATAACTATAAAAACAAGAAATTTCCCTGGGGGTAATTATCTACAGTCAACATCAAGTGCTGTAACTAAAACAGCATCAGTTCCTGTTGAGCAGTTTACCGACCAAGTACATCTTAGGCTTAGAGGCCGTAGTTTTGCAGTCAGGGTAGAATCTACAGCTACGGGTGTTGGGTGGCGTTTAGGTTCACCACGACTTGATATACGGCCTGATGGGAGGCGTTAGTGTCTCGAAACTTAATTTTACCATTTTTTGCTGTACCTCCGACAGAGTACGATCAACAATACTTTGCAAATTTAACACGAAGTTTTGCTGTATATATGGAACAACAACAAAACCCAGGCGAAGAAAGAGCAACAAAACTTACTCTAACTGATTTACAAACAGATGATTCTGGGCTTGAAATTGGAGCTTTGTTTCAACAAGATGGATTTGTAAAAATAACCCGAACAAATGTTCCCCATGTTCGTGGTTCTAGCGCAACAGGATCTGTGGGGACGGTAACGGTGACAACAACATGAGTGATGATACTATTCTTATCATGTCTAATGGTTCTAAATGGAAGCCATCGACAAGCCAAGACTTAATTCACTGTGCTTCTTGTGATAATGCGGTTGATACTCCCGAAGAAATTGCATCATATCCAGACGGTAATTGCCCTCAATGTGGCAATTCTTGGACAGGATCTGAATCAAAAGGCGTTCGTATTTTCGCAACTGCACCAGAGGCTATATCAGGAGAAGCCTGATATGGACCCCGTATCTTGCGTTGCCCTAGCGACAGGGGCTTTTAAAGCTCTTAAAGGCGCTATTGGAGCGGGGAAAGATCTGCAAGATATGACAGGTCAGCTTTCCCAATGGGGTAAAGCTTTTTCTGATTTTACTAATATTGAAGAACGAGAAAAAAACCCACCGTTTTGGAAAAAAACGTTCAAGGGTTCTGATGAAGAAACTGCTATTGAGATCTTCGCTAACAAGAAAAAAATGGAACAAATGAGGGCTGAAATTAAAGAGCATATCACTTGGCATTATGGTAAATCGGCGTGGGATGAGGTGCTGCAAATAGAGGCTCAAATGCGTAAAAGACGGAAAGACGAATTATACAGGAAACAAGCACAAATTGATAGTCTTATTAACTTTGGAATTGGTGCAGCTATTTTTGTAATTGGTGGCGGCATATTATTTGTTGGATTTTATATTTTGGGTCAGTGGCAAGGTAGATGGTAGATGTGGGTTTTGTTATGGATACAGCTAGTAAGCGGAAGTTTTGACCACTATCATGTGGGCAGTTACTCTAATGAAGAAGCTTGTAAGGCTTCTCAAAAAGAAGCAAAAGTTCTTGTTACAAACCAAAACTCTAAAGTGGTGTGTATAAAAATTGAACGGTGATATTAATTGAACGGCGTGGAAAATACATAATATATGACAAAAACGGAAAAGTGGTTATAATTACGCGAGACAAAAAAGTTGCGATTGGTTATGCGAGGTCTAAAAAATGACAGAATTTGATAAAGCTGACTTAAATAACAACGGTGTTATTGAGAGGGCTGAATGGAACAAAATAGCGTTAGAAGACCGTAGACTTGAGATGATTGATCGTGATCTCAAGCGTAACGCGGAACGTAGATTTACAGGCTTTGCTCTCGCAGGAATGTTGATTTATCCATTTATTATATTACTTGCGTCTGTGCTTGGGTTTGACAAGGCAGCGAGTTTAATTACAGATATTGCAAGTGTTTACGTTATTGCGGCTAGTGGCGTTGTAGCCGCTTTTATGGGTTTTAATGCCTACAGTGCAAAAGCTGAAAGTAAAAGGACAAGTATTCAGATGGAGGGAGACTGATGCTAGATTTATTAGGAAAACTGGTTGATCCAGTAAGTAATATTCTTGACAAAGTAATAGAAGACAAAGATCAGAAGGCTAAATTAGCTCACGAAATTGCAACAATGGCTGAGAAAAACTCTCAAGCCCTTATGATGCAACAACTGAAAATCTTGCAAGCTGATGCACAAGGAAATTGGTTTCAGGCATCATGGCGACCCCTTATCGGTTGGATCGCAGGTATATCTCTTGGTATAAATTACATGATCGCCCCAATTGCTTTAGGCTTTGGTTTTGAGATACCGCAGGCTGATATGTCAGTAATGATGCCTTTATTGCTTGGTATGCTTGGCATCGGCGGAATGAGATCATTTGATAAGCTTAAAAAGACGGACAGTAAAAAATGAGTGATTTAAAAATACCTGTTGCGTTAGTTTTTGCTATGGCTGTGCAATTAGTTGGTTTGGTGTGGTACATAAGCAACATCGTACATGATATTGAGCATCTTCAAGGTCAAGTATCAGCGCAAGAAGACATTATAGAGATTTTAAACGATGATGTGAATGATTTGTGGGTATTTTGTACCTTCACTGAAAATAAATGGGCAGAAGCCTACATAGATGATATGGTTTATGAGCGTGTTTGTGGATCAAAAGAAGTTGAAAATTAATGTACACTTACTTTGTTTCTTCAGTAGATAGAGTTGTAGACGGTGATACGGTAGACGTAATCATTGATCTTGGCTTTGATTTAACAAAGAAGGAGCGAGTAAGACTTGCAGGAATAGACACTCCAGAGAGCCGCACAAGAGATTTGGAAGAAAAAGCTATGGGTCTTGAAGCAAAAGACCATCTCGTGGCTATGCTTGAAAGTTCTGATAAACTAATAGTCAAAACAGAAAAAGACGGTAAATATGGCAGAATGCTTGGTTGGTTTTACAAAGACAAAGATGCAAAGTATTCTATAAATGAGATTATGATAGAGCAAGGCTACGCCTGGAAGTACGATGGTGGTAAGAAAGAGAAAGACTTACAGACATTAAGAGATAGAAGGAAAGCCCCAAATGAGTGAAGCATTAAAGACATTACAGGAAAAGATAGGAGCTACGCCTGATGGTGCGTTTGGCCCCAACACTGCAAAAAAGATTTGTCATCACTATGTTCTAAACCCAGAAAGAGGTGCTCATTTTCTTGGGCAACTTGTGCATGAGAGCGGTACGTTTAAATATACTGAAGAGAATCTAAACTACTCTACAGAAGCTATTCTTAAAGTGTTTGGCAAATATTTTCCAACTGAGGGAGAGGCTGAGAGTTGTGCTCGTAATCCGCAAGCACTAGCAGATCGAGTTTATGGACACCGCTACGGTAATAACGGACAAGGATACTTGTGGCGTGGACGCGGATTTTTACAATGCACGTTCAAAGAAAATTATGCTATGTTTGCGAATGATATGAACCTTCCTGAAGTGATGAAAGACCCTGATCTTGTAGCCACAAAGTATCCAATGGAGAGTGCGATTTGGTTCTTTAAAAGAAATGATTTGTGGGAGATTTGTGATGAAGGCGTTAATGACGATACAATCAAGCGTCTTACTAAACGGATTAACGGTGGATACAATGGATTGAAGCACCGAAGAGAAGAAACTAAGAAGATTTATGAGTGGCTAAGATAATTTAAGTGTGGCACTTTGAAATTAGGAAATAGTATGCTAAAAATATATAAACTGCTTTGGATATCTTAAAATATGGCTTTTTTATCAAACTTATTAGCTAATTATATTACTGGTAGGATTCTTGGAGGTAAAAAAGGCGGTAATATTGCTGCTATTGGAACAGCAATCCCCGCACTTTTTCAGCAAGGGCTTGGTTCAGACGGTTTTAGTTTAGACAGTTTGTTTGGTGGTGGAAAGCAATCAGACGCTGCTACAAAAGCTGTTACTAATATGGCGAAGGTTCCGATGAGTGGTCCTAAAGCTGATGAAGTATCGCAAATATCTAAAGCTGCTCAAGCTTCTAATGTTGTCAAAAATATAGCGCCTGTTTTCAAACAAGGCGAAGGAACGCTTGGTTATGCAGATTTTTTGGTAAAAGCGGGTGTTCTTGACCCAAACAGTAAAGTAACAAATCTTTTAAATACTAAAGTTGGTGAAGCGTTAGCAACGGGTTTAGGCTCTTCTTTAGCGTCTAAACTGTTTGATAGCGGTGGTGGATCGTCAGGATCGGTGAGCAGACCGTTTGGTGGTATAGGTGATGTATCAATAAATGCAATTAGACCAATTGAAGTGGCTGCGGGTGGTTACATTGATGGGCAATATTTTCCAAGGCGTAACGGTGGTATCATGCCATCTGAGGGTTCTGGTCAAAAAGATGATGTTCCCGCTATGCTCATGGCAGGTGAATTTGTATTAACAAAAGACGCTGTAAAAGGTCTTGGTAATGGCGATTCAAATCGTGGTATTGAAAAAGCTTATTCAATGATGAACAAGTTAGAAAATAAGGCGAACAATTATGTCTGATGAAGAGTTAGTAAACAGATCGGAAGCGGTACAACGCCGTCCAGAGTATATTGAGCGTTTAGAAAAAGCCTTATTAGGTCAGATATTTGGAACAGAAGATGATTCAGGAGCCTTAAAAGGCGGTATATTAGACGCTGAAGCATATCCTAATTTATTTCGTGTTGCTCCATATAGAATGGCAGGCCAAATGGGTCGTGATCCAGAAACAGGAGCGATTACAGGGCTTGGTTTAGAAACATTTGCAACACAAGCTTTAATGCAAGATGCTAATAATGATGGTGTCCCAGACTTCTTAGGGCGCTATAGCCCCTATTTTGAAACAGCGGGGGGTGCCGCAACTGGTGGCATTGAAGCATTAGGCCGTGGTCTTGGTACTGTTGGAGAAGCAAAAACATTCTTTGGCCCTGCCGCACAGTATGTTTCTGGTGGTCGAGGTATGTATGATCCATCACAGTATGTAACGCAATTCATGTCTCCTTATACTGATGAAGTTGTTAAAGAAGTAGAAAAAGATATTGAGCGTCAAGGAAATGTGGCTAGAAATACAGCTAGGGCAAAAGCCGTTGGCGCGGGTGCTTTTGGTGGTTCAAGACAGGGCGTACAAGCTGCTGAAATAGAAAGAAGTATTCTTGATGCAAAATCAAAAGCCGCAACGGATTTAAGAAATAAAGGTTACGCTCAAGCTCTTGCCGCATCTCAAGATGCATATCAACAAGGAGCCACTAGAAACCTAGAGGCGGGTCGATTGATGGGTGGCCTTGGTCAATCTGTTGGTCAGCTTGGCTCACAGTTTGGTACGCTTGGCGGTCAATATGGAGATTTAGCAGGCACAAGCGCAGATATTGGTCGAGTTTATTCAGCGTTACAACCTGCGGATCTTGCGTTTATGACAGGCGTAGGCGAGGCAGAACGTGCATATCGTCAACAGATGATAGACACAGCAAGACAAGAGTATCAACGCCCAACAGAACAAGCATTACTACCATTTCAGTTTGGCTATGGTGCGCTTACAGGTACACCTTCAGCGGGTATTTATTCAGAAACTCAAGCAAGTTATGCGCCTCCTGCTAACCCATTCCTCTCTGGTCTTGGGGCTTACACAACGCTTCAGGGCATCAACCAAGCATAATAAGAGGGCATAAGATGGCGAGACAACCTCAAGTTCAAAGCTTAATAAAGCCATTAGGTATTGAATCTGTATTTCAAGAAGAAGGTCCGGGTTTAGGTCCAAGCTCTAATCTTATAAGAAAATTTAATCAAATCAGAGCGCGATATGGAGATCCAGAATATAGAGCAAAATTAGAGAGGCGTGGTTATGATCCAAATGAGTTAGAACGAAAAGGTATTGCAGACGCTACAGAATTTGATGAAAAAGTTCGTGAAAAAGAACTGTCTGGTATATTTGGCTTTGGCTCTCCTGTAAAAGATGCTTTAAAACAAATAAGAAAAAACCAAGAAACTAATCTTTTTAAAAGTCCCGAAGAAGATTTATCTGCATTAGCTAGACGACAATTAAACAAAAAAGCTGCTGAAAAAATAGGAAACATGCCATCTGATAGTCTTGCGCTACAGATGAGCGGTCTTGACCAAATTGCAGAACAGCTTAACAGGGCTGAAGTACCAATAAGTGGTCCGAAGTCTGATGAATTAGTTAGAAACGAAGAAAAAAGAAAAAAAGACGCTGAAGATTTTAGGGCAAAAGAGCAAGCACTTGTAGACAGTCAGGGTGGTTTAAGATCTCAACCGATTGAAGGTCAAGGGCAAGCCAACAATCCTAATGAGGATGCCTCTACTACTGCTTTTTTATCTAGTATGGATGAATTTATAAACTCTGCCCGTGAATCCGCTCCATATAAGCCAAGTGAAAGAAGTATAGAGGAATATAAAAAAGCTTTTGCGGAAGCTACAGGAATAGACATTAGCGGTAAACCAGACAAAAGTTCGGCTTTGATGGCGTTGGGGCTTGCTTTGATGCAAAATCGAGCGGGAAGTGGTTTTAACGTAGGAAATATATTAAGAGCCGTTGGTCAAGCGGGTGAAGTTGCCCTTCCTAAACTTGAAGCTGCTCAGAAAGAAGCTAGAGCTAATGTTATAGCTGCTGGAAAATACGCTTTAGGAGCACAAGCGGCAGATAAAGCGGCAGATAAAGCTAATTTAGAAAAATCATTAAATAGAACTCAATACTATATTTACAAAAAAGGAGGAGAAGGCACTCCTTTTGAAAACTTTGATTCAGGTGATTTGTCTTATTTGAATGCACAAGAGCTTAATGAGTTAATGAAAAATCCAGAATTTGAAAATAATTTTGCTTTTATAAAAGGCGATGATTATTTTGAAATAATGAAAAACGAGGCAAAAGATAAAGATTTAGGAGACGCTTACGGTAAAGAAACATCAATATCTCTTTTAGGTGGAGATACTGAGGGTGTTGATTCAATATATATCGTTAGCGGTCAGAGGCCAGATGGTAATTACAAAGGTAAAAGGAAGAGATTTTCTTATCTTCAGACAGATCCTGAATCTATAGTTCAAAATTTAATTAAAGAACAACAGTCTATTTTAAAAGAGCAAGACGAGTTTCAAGGTTTAATAGCGGATATACAAACTGGAGTTTCTATTCCTAAACAAATTGTTAGTGGTGTTGTGACATTTGGTAGAAATTTAGGTTTAAATTTAGGAGATGGCCCTACAGCAATCGCTCAAGCTAGAAAAAAATTAGAAAAAATACAGCTTTTAAATGCTACAGAAATTTTACAAGAATCTGGAAAAACATTGTCAGATCAAGATAGAATAAGAGTTAAAGATTTTGTTGGAACAATAGATCTTGCAAGTGCTGACGAAGCGTTAATTCTACAATCTTTAGGTAGAGTATATGATATTATTCTTGATGCTAGACAAAGAAATTTAGATACTGCGACATCAAATTTAAAAACAGAGTTTGGGATTTCTTTTGACAATAGAGGCTCTAGTCCAGTGACAGAAGAAGAGCTTACCATTATCAATGAGGGAAGAAAATCTAGAGGCGAACCACTATTAAAAATGGAAGATTTCTGATGACTCCTCAAGAAGAATTACAAGCTCTTAGAGCCTCAAGAGATAAACAGCCATTATCTGCCCAAGAAGAATTAAAACAGCTAAGAGATTCTAGATCTAGAAAAAAACTCAGATCTTTTGAAGAATTAGTAGCCACTTCTAATAATAAAGACGAACAAATGTTCGACTATACAACAGGAGCTAGGGGTGGTTTAAGAGCTAAACTTTCTTTTATGGAAACGCCAGAAGAGAAAGAAAACTTTTTACTTCAAAGAGTAGGAGCGTCTGGATTTACTAAAGATTCTCAAGGTAGATTAGCTCTCACGCCTGAAGGACAAGCCAAAGAAGGCATGAAGCCTATTGATAAAAACTTAGTTATTGAAGAAGAAAGTTTTACTTTAAGAGATATTTCTGATGTTGCGGGATTGGCTCCAGAAACTATTGGATCAATTATTGGCGGTGTTCTTGGTGCTCCAGGCGGTATATTAACTAGCGCGGGAGGTGCAGCTTTAGGCGCAGCAGGCGGTCAACTTGCTGAAGAAGGCATTGAAAAGTTATTAGGATTACAAAAACAAACTTTAGGTGAAGTTGCAAAAGACGCAGGTACAGAGGCTGCACTTGCAGGAACAATTGATCTTGTCACGATGGGTACATTTAAAGGTGTTCGTGCATTGATTCAAGGCGCAGGAAAAAGTGCAAACGTTGCCGCAAGAGCTTTGGGTCAAGGTGAACGCCAACTAGGTCAGGCACAAGCTGAACAAGCATTAAGGATTATGGATGAAGGAGGTATGCCTAGCTATGAAGCAGCGGGAATGCCTGCGGCTGTTTCTCGTGCCTCTCAAATCGCAGAAGCTATCTCAGGAAAAGAAAAACGTGCGCTACAAAACGTAATCTTTGCTTTGGGTAAAAAACAAAAATTACTTCAAGATGCAGGGATTATGGATTCACAAGGTAATGTAATTGCAGGCGCTACCTCAGATGATCTTGCAAAAGTAATATCAGATGCGGCTCCTACGAAAGCAAAACAATTACAACAGTCATTAGATGACGCTCAAAAAGCTCATATGAATGCCATTGATGAAACAATCTCAATCTTAACAAAATCAACGAAAGAAGGTACAGACATTGACGATGCTGTGCTTGATGTTTTGATGTATAACTATGATGAGTTCGCAAAAGGCGCTAATGCAAACTATAAAGCTGTTGATGATAAATTGGCTCAAATTACTGGAAATGTAAAAGTAAATGGTAGAAATACCAGTGTTGAAGGCGGTGAGCTTCCTGTTTTTGATATTAGAGCATTAAAAACAAGGTTTGATGATATAATTAGCAGTAAATATGGTGGGGCATCTTCTACTGCGCCAGAAGAGTTTACAGCTATTGGGTCACAAATAAAAGATCTCGTTAATCGAGGTCGAGGTGCAAAAAAAGGTTTTACAACTTTTAATGGTCTTCGAGCATTGCGTAAAAATATACAAGATACGCTTATGGACCCACGTTTAAGTATTTCAGATACCACTCCACGCCGTTTGTTAGTTGATTTAAGGCAAACAGTAGACAATATGCTTCAAGGAAATGTTCAGCTAACAGGTATTGGGGGCAAAGTTAACGCTACTAAAATGCGTGAGGCTATGGATTTATTACAAGACGCAAACAAAGCCTATCGTGCAGAAATGCGTACCTTTAATCGCCTTGAAACTCTTGGAATTGTTAGAAATCTTGGAGAGCCTGGAGTTAATGTAAAGTTAGAAGTAGGCAGAAATTATGATAAAATTATTCAAAGCCCTGCTCGTATTACAGCAGCTTTAGATGCTGCAAAAGGACAACGTGAAGTTGTTCGCCAAGACTTAGCAAAACGCTATCTTGATGAAGCTCTGTTAGATTCTAATAAAGATTTTGCTGATCCAACTAAATTTAATGGTGTTCAGTTTTACGGTAAAATCAAACGTATGAACCGTGACAAAACAGGAAAACTATTGTTTGGGGATCAATGGCCTGAAGTGCAAAACCTTGCTAAATCATTAGCATATGGTGGTGTTAAAAAGATTGATGATGCAACGCTACAACGTATTGTAGCTCAAAATCCAGATGCGGGCATAGTTCAGACTCTTCGTAGCGTTAAAGATGCACAAGTTGGATTAGAAGAAGCTTCTCAATCTAGTATTTTAAAACGTTTAAACTCTGGAACTCTTGATCCAGAAGAAGCGGCAGCGGCAATCACCAACCGTAACATGACTCGCGCTCAAATGAATCGAATACTTAAATTTTTTGATGACAGTCCTGAAGCTCAAGAAACAATAAGGCGAACAATTGTTAATGATATTCTTGGATCTGTAGACGAAGATATATTTATCAATGAGAAAGCAGCTTATTCATTGCGTAACTCTATAGATTCTTACAAACCAGAAATGCTTAATAAAGTATTGGGCGAACAAGCTGTAAAAGATATGAAGCAAATGGCAGATGATCTTGTTTTCTTGCGTGATACAGGGGCCAAAGGAGCGGGTTCACTCGCAGCAGACGCAATTAGAACTGGTCAATTTACTAATCCAATGAAAAATATACCGAAAGCGGCAAGGTTTCGTGTGTTGAATTATATGTTTAACAATCCAACTGTTATGAGAACAGCGTTAGAAGTTAAGGCGGGTAGAACAAGCCCACAAGCAGCAGCACAAAGTCTTACACAAGCCTTGAATGAGTCAGCCGCACAAGTCACTGGTTCTGGCGTTCCTCTAACAGAGAGAGCAACAGGAGTTGCAAAGGGCGTTGGTCAAATAGCAGATAGATTAGCTCGTAGTGCCACAACCAGAAGACAAGTTGCAGGTCAGTTATTAACAAGCCCACAGGAAGTAAAAGGAACGCCACCACCACAAAGTAAGACCCCTGTTCCTCAAGTTTTACCGCCTGTTACAACTGAAAATTTAAGAATAATGAGACAAGTTGATCCTGCAAATGTGCGAAATCAACAAAATTTGCGAGAAAGAGCTAAGAAAAACCCTTATATTGCAGCAAGCTTATTAGGCGGTCTTGGTAGCGCGGGTCTTCTTTAATTATCTACAACTGCGGATAAACCGCCAACAATTGCTGTAGCTCTTTTTCGTGTGCGATAAGGGGGTCGATTTGATTTTTTCAAATCCATTTTGTCATATGCTTCATCAACTAGAATCGCTAGTTGTGTTGAAATGTTTCGGCGTTCTACATGCGCCATATGCACAACCTTTTCGTAAGTATCTGTATTAACACCTATAGACTTGTATTTAGGTGATTTAGCCATTAGTATAACTCCCATAATGT
>VMHT01104608.1_pt1 | contig 17517 bp, 19 predicted proteins | sample 4693611 | NCBI WGS metagenome assembly VMHT01 (sample SAMN12280063, study PRJNA550983) | marine metagenome | isolation source: seawater sampled from same location over 5 years 0.02-0.2 micron viral filtrate | place: USA: collected off the coast of southern California halfway between the port... ...
GCCATAGCCTGTTCGATACTGATACCAAGAGCCTTTGCTCTAGCTTCTGCTGATCTTTGCAATAAATGTTCGGGAATGTCTACCATAATACTTTTATAGAGGTCCTGAGATTCCGCCGTCTTTTCTTACTCTCCAGAAATGAACAGCCATAAATATAACGATTATGAATGGGAAAAATAGAACATGTAAAACATAAAATCTCAATAATGTTGCAGTTGTAGCTTCAAGTCCAGCAAACAAACCAAACTTAACTTGAGCACCAACAACAGGAACATAGCCAGCCATATTACCTCCTACTGTTACAGCCCAAATTGCCAGCTGATCCCAGGGCAATAAATATCCAGTAAATGATAGCAGTAAGGTGAGGAGTAGCAGGATAACACCTATAACCCAGTTGAATTCTCTTGGAGCCTTGTAAGCGCCGTGATAAAAAACACGAGACATATGTAGGAAAACTACTAAAACCATCAAGTGAGCTCCCCACCTATGCATGTTTCTAACTAGTGACCCGAAAGCAATAGTTGTCTGAAGGTTTTGTATATCAACATAAGCTAACTCAGTAGGTCGGAAATAAAACATCAACCAAATACCTGTAATGGTTAAAACGATAAACAAGAAAAAGCTGAGTCCTCCTAAGCAGAGAGTATAAGATAGCCTTACACCATGTCTTTTAACTTTCACTGGGTGTAAGTGATACAAAACGTTGTTCATTACAACATATGATCTATTTCTTGGGCTGTCTACATAGCCTTTTCTAAAAGGTGAACCCGGACGAAAAATACTGGACATAAGTTTTCCACCCCTAAAGCCGTCACTAGCTTTAGCTCTGGTTTCTTTTAACCTATCTCTAAGTGACATTTTCTGCATTATATTATTTTATAGCCTTCCATATATATAGCCATGCCTATCGCTTCTTTGACCAGAATCCTCATCCCATGGGGCAGTATATAAACCATTTTCAACGGCTTGGTCTGCTAACGATCCTGCAAATTTTCCAAGTGAGATAACTCCTGTTGGACACCTGTCAACACATAGTGCGCATCTTGTACAGGCTTCTTCATCTACAACAAAGAATCCTGTTGATTCACTTGCATCAGGTGACTCTACATTAATTGAATCTTCAATTGCATCAACTGACAAATAGTGAATGCATTTCCATGGGCATATATCTACACATCCTTCACATAAAATACATTCAGATTCGTCAATATGTAAAAATTGTTTTGGCCTAACTCTTGATGAAACTTTTTCAGCATCAACCATTGCAAGGTTATATTTCTTTTCAAAATCGGGCATCTCAATGAGTACTTCTGATTTAGCCATCTTGTTCAACCCTCACAACTTCTTTACCGTAATCTGAAATTCTTGATTTTGAGGATTCGATTTTATCATTAATGTCTTGAATAAAATAAGCGATTACACACCCTGCTATGAGAAAGTTAGTTGAGATACCGGCTTGAATCAAATCTTTTAAAGCACCTAAACTTAATCCAATTTCATTATTTAAAAACAATATCGGTGGAAAGTTAATAAAATCTCTTTGTCCTGTCCATTCAAGGGGGCCCTGTGCGAGGTTAAGCCATTCTGAAGGAACTATTCCTAACAAGATTGCCATCTCAACCCAAACAATAAATGAAAAATAAGTTGCTTTTGCCCAAGTTAATTCTTTTTGATTCCAAACAATAAGTACCATTCCAAGAAGTAGTAATTGGCTTGCACCAAATGCAAGAAGTTGTCCAATTGTTTGAGGCAACCATCCTCTTGGCATCCAGTTAAAGTAATCTATAATCTCACCCTTAGGAAAACCAGCAAAATGTGCTATTAAAATACCTATAGTCATTCCACCTATACCTGAAATAATTGAGACAAAGCCTATTCTGTATCTAAATTTATAAATTGTATATATCAAAAATTCCTCAAACCTTACCTATATATAATATCGTATGTTGGGGTAAAAATATAAATTGATTACATATCTTTTTTTAAAAATTTTCAACATTACCAAGCCACTTTTTTCCAATATAATAGTAAAGTCAAAATGAATATTTACTAACTATATGAAATTTAAGTTAATTCCAAAAAATGAACAAGAGCTTTCAAAACTTTTTGTTTTGATATTTCCTCTAACCCTCCTTTTGTCATCATTGTTAACGTTTCTTAAAGATTCATATTTCACATTTGCGAACTTACTACCAAGCAATCAAGTTTTTAATTATGGATTTTTAGATCGTTTAAGCACAAAAGCAAGTTTTGGATTAGTTTTTTCAACTCTAGTTTGTTTAACATTTACATACCTATTTTCAAAATCTTTAGGTCGTGTTGCGGTCTTGTTTCCGCTTATGTTTCTTACCTTACTTGGATTGGTGGGTACAGAATTTTTAGATATCGTTCTTAGTTTTTTTTACCAAGATAATCTAAATATTACCGGAAGCCTCTCTGGAGTAATGTTATTAAAAATTCTTGTTGCTTTTGGATTATTTGGTCTTGCTTCTCTTAACTTATTAGCGAAAAAAGAAACTACAATTTTTTCTAGTGCTCAATTTATTTATGGAGCTGTTGTATTTTATTTTATATCATTATTGGTTGCAAGAAACGAACTGGTTGTTTTTACTGACTCTCTATTGGTTAACGCTCTACATACTTCAACACATGTATATGTAGGGATCTCATTTATATACCTGTCAATTATTCATTTCCTCATGACTAAGCCAATTGATGCAACACTTTTTAGCAAGCCTCTTGCATCAATTACGTTTTGGGGATTACTGTTTTTACTTCCATGGACTAGTTATAAATATTATTTTGGATCAATTCTGCCAAACTGGTTAGAAAATGTCTCTATATATCTATCCTTAAGTGTGATAATTCCCTTACTTGCATTTACTGTTAACTATGTAAAAACAACACAAACAAGAGAAGTCAAGATTAACAAATCTGGAAGTCTCATGAACTTTTCAGTTATTTTATTTTTAATCACAAATGTACTTCACATAATTTCTAGTTTCGAAAACCTACTTCCAATAGTTGGGTTAACAAACTTTCAAAATGTTATTTCTTATGGCTTCTACGGATCGCTTGTTCTAGCTTCTGTTTCTTTCACCTATTACTTAATTCCTAAATTGTTTGGAAGGTCCGTGAAGTACTCATTATTAGAAGATCTTGTATTTAGTGGATTTAAGTTCACGTACTTGTTTCTTTTGATAAATAACTTTTTAATAGGTGTTAATTCTGGATACTCGTGGAATGCAGCTGCGAATGCCGGCAGTCCAGCTATATATGGTGAGGGATTTAATATAGTTTGGAGTTTGGTAGGAATCAATTACTCAACAAATATACTCATTTCATTGTTGTTTCTAGGTGTATCTACATTGTTTTTAGTATCAATAATTAGAACGGTAAGTTCTGGAGAAATTACAACTGTTGAAGAAATGGTTTTGAATAATGAGTGAGTTAGTTAATAAAGTAGCGGAAATACTAAAAGCTCCAATAGATCTAGTTCAAAGATCTGCTGAGGCAAGAGCGGTTGCGTCAGGTAAATCCGTAGATGAAGTTCTAAATTCTTGGGCTGGTGGTGAAAGTGTAGAAGCTTCAGCACCTGTTGAGGAAGCTCCAAAAGAAGAAGCACCTGTTGAAGAAGCACCTGTTGAAGAGGTAGTAGAAGAAATAGTTGAAGAAGTGGTAGAAGAAATAGTTGAGGAAGCACCTGTTGAAGAGGTAGTAGAAGAAATAGTTGAAGAAGTGGTAGAACTTAAGAAAGAGAGTTCTCTAGCTTTTGTTTCAGGTGTGTTGTCAATTGCGGTGTTTACATTTATTTTTGCATTCTTAACACCAAAAAATCAATCAATATCTATTGTTGAAAGCTCATTAAACAACACTAAAAGTGTTTCTGCTGATGTAATAAAGGGTGCAGAGATTTATAGTGAATTAAACTGTCAGTCTTGCCATACACAGAATGTAAGAACATTAATACCAGATACTCAAAATGGAAAAGTTTTAAGTAATAAATACGCAAATAAAGCTTTGATAAAAAATATTGGAAACATTAGGCTTGGGCCAGATTTATCAACTAATAGTCTCCGAGAACCTACTAACAATGCCCAATGGTTAGAAAGATATTTAATTGATTCGTCATCTGTAAATAGAGATATACCTCATCCTAATTATGAGTTTCTTGATGATCAGGATTTGGACTACCTCGTAACTTATTTACTATCATTGGGAGAAGCAAATGAGTGAGTTAGTTAATAAAGTAGCGGAAATACTAAAAGCTCCAATAGATCTAGTTCAAAGATCTGCTGAGGCAAGAGCGGTTGCGTCAGGTAAATCCGTAGATGAAGTTCTAAATTCTTGGGCTGGTGGTGAAAGTGTAGAAGCTTCAGCACCTGTTGAGGAAGCTCCAAAAGAAGAAGCACCTGTTGAAGAAGCACCTGTTGAAGAGGTAGTAGAAGAAATAGTTGAAGAAGTGGTAGAAGAAAATGTCGTTGCTGCTGCTGTAACTCAAAAGGTAACAAAGTCATATTCAGTTTTAAATGAAACAATGGGAATAAAAACTAACTCTGAAACACTTTTACCTAAATGGTTAAATTTTAGCTTTATAGTTATCCCACTTTTTATATTGGTTGGTTTAATTAGCTCCTCAAATACCCAAGATTGTGGTGAGAGAGGTATGTTAAATATTGATAGAAAATCTCAGCAAGCTGTTAATTGCGATGGCTCTCCTTATGAAGGAAGGGGGGTTGCCTCAACAAATACTGTTAACTATGTTGCATTAGGACAAGAGGTATATGCTGGTGCTGCTGCATGTGCTGGATGTCACGGTGGAGGTGGAGGTGGAGGTGTTGGTCCTGCATTTACAGGTGGTGCACTTTATACAACTTTTCCAACATGTGCTGATCACGCTAAATGGATACAGCTAGGTTCTGCAGGTTGGCAAGCAGAAGTTGGCCCAACGTACGGAGCAGAAGATACCGTATCTATTGGAGGTATGCCAGGTTTTCAAGGAAAGCTTACAGAAGATGAACTATATGCAGTAGTAGTTTTTGAGAGGGTTGTTTTTGGTGGTGGAAATACTGAAGAAGTATTGGCTGATTGTGGACTTTTAGAAATTGAAGAAGATGAAGTAACTGCAGAAGCAGTAAGCCCGTAATTTAAATGAAAAAATTTTCATTCTTGTACATATTTGCTTTTTTTGATGGACTAGCTGTAGCATCTGGCGCACTTGTTGGATTCTTTTTTCCACAGTTTGTATCTGATATTTTTGGTGCTAATTTTCAAACCAATGATTTAATATGGTTTAAGTTTGTCCTACTTCCTGGTTTCGCGATAAATATTTTGTATATGTTTTTTGCAATTACTAAAAATAGACCTGCAATTCTTTTATCTAACGTTTTAAGAATATTAACAACTATTGGTTTTGTAGTTATGTGGAGTGAAGCAGTTGTTTTACGATCTTTAATTAATTTAATGATAATTCATCATATTGCCTTTATATCAGCTACATTTTTTCTTTTTTTCAAAAAAGAAAAAACTAAGGAAAATGAAATATCAAGTGAAAAAGAATTTCTACAGGAAAACTAGTTTGTTTCTTTTCAAAACCTAATTACAATTTTTTTTATGTTTCCAGTTATTTATTTTCACTTAGGATTATTAGTCATTAGTGCAATCTTGTTTTACGTCATTCTTTAACAATGGCTCAACAAAAAAGACAAAAAAGGGTTGTTGGCTGGAAAGAGCACGCTGCTTTACCTGATTTGAAAATAAAAGATGTAATTGCAAAAATGGATACTGGTGCAAACTTAGCTTCTATTGATGCTTCAGAAATTAAATATTCAACAAAGAGTGGAGTGAAACATGTTAACTTCAAGGTTATGAAAAGGAACAATACTGTAAGAAAAACTTCCGCTCCCCTAGCTGGTTTTAAAAGAATAAAGAGTTCTAACGGAGATGTTGAAAGAAGACCTTACATAAAAACAACATTATTAGTAGATGGTATTTCAAAAAAGATTGAACTTACCCTCACAGACAGAGGTCCAATGGACTACACAATGCTTATTGGTAGAAAAGCTTTAGGTAGAAGATGGGTAGTGAATCCCTCAGTTAGTTTTCTTACAAAACCGAATAGAGAAAAATAGTAATGAAGCTAGGAATACTTTCACAAGATATAAATCTTTATTCAACAAGAAGATTAAATGAGTCTGCAAAGAAAATGGGTCACGAGACTGAAGTTGTGAGTTATTTAAGATGTTACATGAATATAGCAAAGGCAAAACCTAGGATATTTTTTCAAGGAAGAGAAATAAATTATGATGTTGTAATACCAAGAATTGCCGCAACATGGACTTTTTATGGAGCAGCAGTAGTAAGACAGTTTGAGCTTATGGGATCTTTATCAGCAAACTCATCAGCTTCAATTAGTAGGTCTAGAGATAAATTAAGAGCATTACAACTAATAGGTAACAGTGGTGTAGAAATGCCTGTAACTGGTTATGTTCATCTTTCTAGAGATATAGAGTCTGTTTTAAATACAGTAGGTGAGCCACCCTTTGTTATAAAACTTTTAGAAGGAACTCAGGGTAGAGGGGTTGTTTTGACCGAAACAATGGGTGCTGCCATAAGCGCAATTGAAACAATGAAAAAAATTGACGCAAATATTCTCATTCAGGAGTTTATCAGTGAAGCAAACGGAGAAGATATTAGAGCATTGGTAGTGGGTGAAGAGGTCGTAGCTTCAATGAAAAGAATTGCAAAACCTGGAGAGTTTAGATCTAATGTTCATCTTGGTGGAAGAGTTGAGGACTACAAGTTAACTGAACAAGAAAGGGAAAGTGCTATAAAAGCAGCTAAGGTTCTTGGATTGTCAGTAGCAGGTGTTGATCTCATTCAATCAGAAAGGGGTCCACTGGTTCTTGAAGTAAACTCTTCACCTGGATTGGAAGGAATTGAAAGAGCTAGCGGTATTGATGTAGCAGAAAAAATAATTGAATATCTTGAAAAGCAGCACTTAACCAGAGATAAATCAAAACCTATAGATATTTAAAAAAATAATTTTTTTAAAATTTTAGTTCTTGAAAATACACCCTCATCAATTACTTCTTTGTTTTTTAATAGAACTGGAATTCTCAATAAATATTCTTGATATCCCTCTTCAACGTTTACTTGTTCTATCGATGTAAAAAAGCTAAATATCCGTATTTTATTAAAAGCCTTTTTACATAACTCGCATGAATCTGATGTGACAAAAATTAACTCTGACATGTAATATTATGTGATGAGGCCTTGGACATTAGTATTTATAATTTTGTTAGTTTTAATTATTTTTATATCAGGATCCATTGCTCTGTCTAACTTTCAACTTTAAATTTTCGACTGTTATTTTGATTTTGGAAGTATCTTTACAATTTAGAACTTCGCTTGCACTTCCATTACTAACGAATAGTGAAATCATTCCCCATGAGTCCACTACTATTCCAACATCTCTCTCATTGTCGTTTTGATATGTTGCACACCATTTTGCTTCAATCTCTTGGTTACCTATGGAGAGATTGAGTACATCTCCAATTTGAAAATTTTTATCTTTTAGCTCACCTGGTGATATGTTTGTTTGACAGTTTCCAAAATGATCTACATAAAGAACTTCTCCTTTTATTTCCTTTTCAGAAATGTCAGTAAGGGGAATTAAGTATTGTTTTAAATCTTCTAAGTCAAGTTCTTTGCCAAATTCCTCAAGCTTTAATTGTCCAGATGCATATGCTGCAGCAAATGGTGCAAAAATATCTCTCGCATGGAACGTCTCACCTTCATGGGGAATAACCCAGTTCTTATTTTCTAAAAGAAATGCTTGCTTTGCTCCACCAACTGTTGCACAAGCTAAATTTAACAAACCATTATCTGGTCCAATCATTAATCCCCAGTCTGTTGTTATAGCTATTGGGTTTCTTTCTGTTCCTACGCCCGGGTCTACAACAGCTAACAACACTCCTTGTGGAATATACTGAATTGCTCTCATTAAAAGAAGGCTTCCGTATTTTATATTTTGAGGTGGTATCCCGTGAGAAATATCATTTATTTTCAAATCAGGATCTACTCGGCTTATAACACCTTTGACAACACCTACAGATCCATCTCCTAATCCAAAATCTGATGCAAATGATATGATCTGTTTCATAAATACAATTATAAAGATAATAGGAAATGATGATAAAGATGACAGATAATTAGCAAAACTTGAATAATTGGTTATATTAAAAATTGAACAAAGAGGGGGACTTATTAAAAAATTTCTAATTATCTTAATAATCTCTATAACTGGTCTGTATTTTGGTGTTGGCTATTACGTATATGGTGTTGCAGCCTCTGTTCCCTGTGAAGTATGGATTGAGGAAGCTGAAAATACACCTGATAATTGGTCTCTTGGCAATAAAGCTAGTTGGGATCCTTCAGAATATTTTGTAAACGATTATGAAGAGGTTACGATATTAGCCGATAATGGTGAGATTGAAATAAAATCTTGGTGGGTTGAGAACAATTTATCTAATCCTACAATAATCCTCCTACATGGTCTAACAAGTAGTAAAAACTCCCCCGATATTCTTCTTCCAATGGGAATGCTGGACAGAAGTGATTTCAACATATTAGCAATTGATATGCGTGATCATGGAGAAAGTACATGTGAAGACGGTTTTTATACTGCTGGACAAAATGAAACAGATGATGTTGTTGCGTCTATAGAGTGGCTAAAAGACAAAGGTATCGACTCATCAAATATTGGAATTTATGGAAACTCCGTAGGTGCTTTGGTTGCATTAATGACCCCTGCAAAAACAAATGACTTTGGTTCTATTGCGGTAATTGATCCTCCGGTAGATTTTGAAACACTTGTTCGAGAAGAAATGACATTTCAAGGTTTTCCAACATTTTTATGGGAACCAACTTACCACTATGCATTAGTTTTTAAAAGAATAAACATGCTTAAAGATATTCCTGCAGAAGCTTTAACGAAAGGGAATAAACAACCCTTACTTATATTTACTGGTATGAAAAGCGACAGAGTACTTCCCCATCATTCGGATGACTTAGTTGAAATAGCTAATCAAAATGATATTAAATACGAGATTTACAAATATGACGATATGGGACATACAGAAGCACTCTTTGTTTATACAGAAGAATATTCGCGAATTTTGACAGAGTTTTACGCTGAGAATTTAAATGATTAAAAAAATCGGATATATTTTTGTTTTATTAATTTTGATAGCTTTAGGTGGTTCCGGTTGGTTTTTTTCAGGAGTCATATATGAAGGAGCTTTAAATCCTGAATTTAATGATTCACAAAGTATAGGTACTGCAGAAGATAGGGTTATTGTCTCTAAAGTAAACAGCAATTCCATTATTTTAAATGTAGAGGAAGAATTGTGGGGCCCACTACTTGAAAAAGGAGTGTATGGAATAATAGGACAAAATGGTGATGCTGTAGTTGGAAAAATAATCTCTACAGAAGGAACTAGTGTTGAAAGAGAGCTTATAAGTATAAATGGTACAGTTGTCGAAGGAGATAGAATTAGTGGAACTAGTCTTGTTGTACGAGATGATAATAATGAATACCAAATTCTTGGAACATCTGGTTGGTCTGGCCAGGCATCTGAAGGTGTTTACACTCCAAAATCAGTTTCCAATCTTGACTATGAAACTATTTACTACAAATCTAACCTTGGTGAATTTCCCGCTTACCTAACTAATGATGGTGATGTTGGAATTGTGATTTTTGTTCACGGTTTTCGTGGTGATTACTCTAGAGAAGTTTTTGCAAAAATGCGCGCTGGTGAAATTGTTGATATGGGATATAGATCAATGATTATCTCTTATAGAAACGACAGAGGTCTTCCTAAAGATCCATCTGGAATTTATCAATATGGAACAACTGAGTGGGAAGATGTTGATGGGGCAATTAACAAAGCTCTTGAATTCACTGATAATGTAGTGCTTTTTGGAACAAGTGGTGGAGGAGGTCCTATATCTTCATGGGTAGAGAACGTAGGTGACAAAAGTAAAGTAAAGGGAATCATATACGAAGCACCTGTTGTTAACTTCTGGGAAAGTGTTGAAGTCAACGGTGCTGCAAGATACCCCTGGGTTCCTAAACAATTATTTGGTTATTTTAAAATTTTTACTGAGATTAGATATGGTGTTGATTTTCAAAAAATGGACTTTACTGATGCGGTAATCAATTCAGATATTCCAGTTCTATTGTTTCACGGAGATGATGATGAGTGGGTTCCTGTTGAAATGTCAGATTTAATTGCAGCGTCAAGAGATACGAATTTTACATATATTCGATATGAAAATGTGGGTCACGTAACTTCCTGGAATGCAGATCCTGATAATTATGTTTATCAATTGGAGAAATTTTTAACTTCTTTAGATTAAACCAAATGTCTATAAAGATTCTCGGTGTTTTTAGCTGTTTCTAACCAGTCATACTTTTTTGATTTTTCTATACAGTTCATCTTGATTTCATCAAATTTTTTATCATTATTTAATACATCTTTAACAAATGTATTAACATTTCCATCAACTAAATTTTCAGCCAGATAACCATTTTCATTATTTACAATTATTTCTTTCATCGAACCATTGTTGGTAGTTAAAACAGGTACGCCCATTGAGTTAGCTTCTATTGCAACGAGCCCAAAAGTTTCGAACTGTGATGTGTGTATTAATAATTTTGATCTGTTTAATAAATTTTTAATATTGACTTGTGGAAGGTTTCCTAAAAATTCTACATGTGTATCTAAATTTAATTCTTTAACCCCTTCCTTAAGTTCTGTTAGATATTCTTTACCGGAGCTGCCACTGGGGCCACCGACAAAATAACATTTAAAATTATTTTCAATTTTTTTAAATGAATTTAAAAAATTTAAAATCTCAAGCTGACCTTTCTGTTGCTGTATTCTTCCAATTGATAAAAGAAAATTTTCTCTTTCGATGCTTTCATCTGGTAAAAATAATTCGAAATCAACACCAGGCTTTATTTGTTTAATCTTTTGTTTATCTATTTGATAACTCTCTGAAATTAAATCTTCCTCATAGTCTGTTGAAGCAGTGACAAAGTTAGCTGATGACATTACTATTTTTTCACAATCTGCACGCTCTTTGTTGTACCCTTCAAGGAAAATTCCAAGGCTGTGAGAAGTAAATACATAAGGTACGTCATATTTATTTGAAATATCTTTAGCCATCAATCCTGACATCCAATAATGAGCATGAATGATGTCGAAATCTTTTAAATCAATCGCTTCTTCTAGCTTTTTATTAAAGTCAATTAAAAATGTTTCTTTGTCTTCGGTGGGAATATCTGGTTCAAATAAGTTAAGTGAGAGAAATTTTAGGTTCTGAATTTCGAAACTTTCAGCTTTCTCAGCAGTTACTACGGTTACATTATGATTCTGGGAAAGATGTTTTGAAATTTGCTGAACATATATATTAAGTCCCCCCGAGTCGAATTGACCGATACTACTAAATGGGGCTGTGTGGAAACTAATTTGTAAAATATTCATAACTTTATTACTAAGTCATACAATTGGACCGATTTTCCACCCAAATCATATTTATACCTTTCTGTGCCCTTTAAAAAATCAAAGAAAGATTTTTTTTCACTTATTAGTTTTTGGATAATTAAATCATTTATAACTATTCCAGGGTTTAATGAGTTAAATTCATAATTTCTACTTGAGTTATATAAATAACATCCAAGTGTATTTTCATAACAAAAAGCTGTGGAAATTACACCATTTTCTGTTTCAAGATAATAAATTTTCCAACCTTTCAAACGTAAAAGATCTTCAAAATAGGATTCCATTTTATCAGTCATAAACTGTCCCTTATCTCCTTCTGACTGTTTATGTTGAGAAACAAAAATATCAAAAATATCCTTTTCCTTGGACTCGTTTAATTCTGCAGAGGTAATTACATCAGCGAATTTTCTTTTCTTCCTTTTTAGTTCGTGTCTATTCTTTTTTGTTAAGTTTTGTAAATACTCTTCATACGATATCGGTAGAACAAGGTTTACACATATATCAGATTTCTTAACAATTAAAGATTCGAATTCTAAATTGTCAACTAAATCTTGAACCTGAAAAAAATGTAATGAATCTAATTTAATATCTAAAATATTATTTTTTTTAATTTCATTAGAATCTATCGAAATACTTGGCCTGTAATCCACAATTTCTCTACTTCCAATATTTATGATCGAAGATTGAGAAATTGCGAAAGTACCAACATCTAATTTTTGAGTATCATAAATCTGGCTAGCCAAATCCAAAAAGTCTTTTTTAATAAATGGTGATTTTAAAACCTGTTCTTTCACAGATTCTAGAATAAACCATTTATCACATTTAGCGAATCAACAATATAAAGTGAACACACAAAAGCAAATAGGTAATCAAATATGTAAATCTGACTCGACAGCTTTGACGTTAGCTCATATTCGAGTCTTATTTTTATAAACATAAATGTTAAAAATGTTGTAAAAAGAGCAGTAGCTACAGCAGCAATTAATACGTTTACTGTTACAAAATCATAAAAACTACTTATTCCAGAAAAAATAATTAAGACAAGAAAGAAGTTGAAAAAAAATTGAAAGTTTCCGAATTGTATATTGAAATAAGTCGCTAAAGTTTTCAAAAATAATAATAGAAGCACCATGAAAGAGACATGTATTATATTTTCCTGAAATATGTCATCTACAATAAAACCATTAACCATCATTGCCATAACTGTTACTAATAGTGAATTTCCAACTTTAAATATGCTGATATTTTGCTGAAGCATAAAATATAATATAGCCACTAACAACATACCAGAAAAAATAAATGATAAATTCGTATTGGCTGAAAGATTTTTAATACTAACGCTTGAAAAAGCAATCAGTAGAAGTACTAGTACCACATATAATTTTTCAGTATTGATGTCGTATTGCCCGATAAGCATCTCGGTAAGCCAAATAAGTGTAAGGCCTACAAAACATGCTGAGATTAATGCTGTGCTGGAAATTACTATGCCAACAAACATTGCTGCTGATAAAATATATTGAAAATACCTTAATTGAACTTGAATCATCCTCGCGAAAATTTTACTTGCATAAGCTTGAAAATTAAAGTACTTTATTATATAGTTAATAACACTACATTTAGTATAGTTTTAAAACATCATACAATATTTAGTTGTAAATGGAGAAAAAATGGAAGAAGAGACAGGGTTAAGGAGCGAAGTGGAAAAGACAAGTTTAAACAAAGAAGAAGTAACAAAACAAGAAGAAATTAATCTAGACGACCCAAAAAACACAATTTTCATCACTAAAAGAAATGGTAAGCAGGAACCAATAGATTTAGAAAAGATTCATAGGGTTATCTTTTGGGCATCAGAAAATTTAGATGTATCCCCTTCTCAAGTAGAGCTAAATTCACAAATTCAATTCTATAACGGCATTACAACTGAAGAGATTCACGAAACAATGATAAAAGCTGCTGCTGATCTTATATCAACTGAGTCACCTGATTATCAATACCTTGCAGCAAGACTCTTAATATTTCATTTAAGAAAGAAAGCTTTCGGGCAATTTAAACCACCTTCTGTTTATGAACAAGTCACAAAAATGGTTGAGGAAGGCAGATACGATCCTGAATTGTTAACAGATTATACAGAAGAAGAGTTTTCAATCATGGATGGATTCATAGATCACTGGCGTGATATGAAATTTACTTATGCTGCTGTAAAACAGCTTGAGGGTAAATATCTTGTACAAAATAGAGTAAATGGAGATGTATACGAAAGTCCTCAATTTATTTTTCTTCTTGTAGGTGCTTGTCTTTTTTCAAAATATCCAAAAGAAACAAGACTTGATTATGTTGAGAGATTCTATAACGCTGCATCTACGTTCAAGCTCTCTTTACCGACCCCTATAATGTCTGGTGTTAGAACACCAACGCGTCAATTTAGTTCATGTGTCTTAATTGAGACAAGTGATTCTTTAGATTCGATTAATGCTACTTCTGGAGCAATTGTCCGTTACGTAAGTCAAAGAGCTGGAATAGGTATCAATGCAGGAAGAATTAGAGCAATAGGAAGTCCTATTCGTAACGGAGAGGCTTTCCACACAGGTTGTGTACCATTCTATAAGCACTTTCAGTCAGCAGTTAAAAGCTGTTCTCAGGGAGGAGTTCGAGGAGGAGCTGCAACTTTGTTTTATCCACTTTGGCATTACGAAGTCGAAGATCTACTAGTACTAAAGAATAACCGCGGAGTTGAGGAAAATAGGGTACGACATATTGACTATGGAGTTCAATTTAATAAAACGATGTATGAAAGACTAATAAAAAATGAAAATATTACTTTGTTTAGCCCATCTGATGTACCCGGACTTTATGATGCATTCTTTGAAGATCAGGACAAGTTTCAAGAACTATATGAACTCTATGAATCAGATCCTGATATAAGAAAAAAATCAATTAAAGCTGTTGAACTGTTTTCATTGTTTATGAATGAGAGGGCAAGTACTGGAAGAATATACCTTCAAAATGTCGACCACTGCAATACTCATGGTGCATTTGATCCAGCTGTTGCTCCAATTAGACAAAGTAACCTATGCCTTGAAATAGCTCTTCCTACAAAACCACTTAGTAATGTTGATGATCCAGATGGCGAAATTGCATTGTGTACTCTATCTGCATTTAACCTGGGAGTAATTAAAGACTTAGAAGAGTTAGAAGATACAGCCGAGTTAATCGTTAGAGCACTGGATGGATTACTAAGCTATCAGGATTATCCTGTTCCAGCAGCGATCCATTCTGGTAAAAGAAGAAGGACCCTTGGAGTTGGAGTTATCAACTATGCATACTATTTAGCAAAAAACGATGTTAAATATTCTGATGGATCAGCAAATAATCTAACTCATAAGCTCTTTGAGTCTATCCAATATTACCTACTAAAAGCCTCCAATGAGCTAGCTAAAGAGCAGGGTGCATGTGAGCTATTCCATGAGACAAACTATGCAAAAGGTCTCTTACCGATAGACACATATAAAAAAGATGTGGATGATATATGTGATGAAGAGCTTCACTTAGATTGGGAGCAGCTCAGAAGCGATATCAAAGAACACGGTTTAAGAAATAGTACACTCACTGCGCTTATGCCTGCAGAAACCTCTGCACAAATCAGTAATGCTACAAATGGTATCGAGCCACCGAGAGGTTATGTATCAGTAAAGCAAAGTAAAGATGGAATCATGAAACAAGTTGTTCCTGATTTTGAAGAATTGAAAGATAAGTACGAACTGCTGTGGAATATACCAGACAACAAAGGGTACCTAGAATTAGTAGCAATTATGCAGAAGTTTGTTGATCAAACTATCTCTGCTAATACAAATTATGATCCTAGCAAATTTGAAGATGGAAAATTACCACTACAGAAAATGATTCAAGATATTTTAACAACCTATAAATTAGGTATTAAAACACTCTACTACCACAATACAAGAGATGGTTCTACCGATGCACAAGCAGAAAAAGAAGTAGAAGCTGAACAGAAGGTTGTAGAGACAACAGAAGAGATTTCTACCAATGAGGATCAATCAGATACTTATTCAACAACTTCAGATAAATATGGAGCGGTAGATTACATACAAGAAGATCCAGATGATTGTGGAGATTCTTGTAAAATATAAGGAAGCGAGGAAATAATGGCATATTCTACATTTAGCCAAGAAAAAAATGATGCACTCAAAGAACCAATGTTCTTTGGCAATCCAGTTAATGTTGCAAGATACGACCAACAAAAATTCGAAATATTCGAAAAACTAATTGAAAAACAATTAAGTTTTTTCTGGAGACCAGAAGAAATAGACGTATCAAAAGATCGAATTGATTATGGCAAAATGTCTGATCATGAAAGACACATCTTTATTAGTAACCTTAAGTACCAAACACTTCTTGATAGCATCCAGGGAAGGTCACCTAATGTAGCTTTACTACCATTAGTTTCACTTCCTGAGCTTGAGACGTGGATAGAAACATGGGCTTTTAGTGAGACTATTCATAGCAGAAGCTATACACATATAATCAGAAATATTACTAATGACCCATCCTTGATTTTTGATGATATTGTCGGAAACAAAGATATTGTTGAAAGAGCGGAGTATACATCTCGATACTATGACGACTTAATTAATTATCAGCAAGCATATAACCTTCATGGTGAGGGAGTCCATAAAACAGATGTTGGTGAGCTTGACATCAATATGCATGATTTAAAAAGAAAGTTATATATGTGTTTGATGTCTGTAAATGTACTCGAGGCAATAAGATTTTATGTGAGTTTCGCATGTAGTTTCGCTTTTGCTGAACGAGGCTTGATGGAGGGAAATGCGAAAATCATCAAACTAATTGCACGTGACGAACAGTTACACCTCTCAAGCACACAGCACATGATTAATCTTATAAGAACAGGTCAAGATGATCCGGAAATGGCAGAAATTGCAGAAGAATGTAAACAAGATGCAGCTGATATGTTTAAAGAGGGTGCAGAGCAAGAAAAAGAATGGGCTGAATACTTATTTAAAGATGGTTCCATGCTCGGACTAAATAAAGAAATCTTGTGTCAATATGTAGAATATATAACTGATGTAAGGGTGAAAGCAGTTGGAATTGATCCCATATTTAATGTAACTAAGAATCCTATCCCTTGGATGAAGACTTGGTTAGCTAGTGATACAGTTCAAGTAGCACCACAAGAGGTAGAGATAAGTTCATACTTAGTCGGACAAGTAGATAGTGAAGTTAACGTTGAAGACCTAGGAGATTTTGAGCTTTAAATTGCAAGAAATCCAATGAAACAAAAAGTAACTGTCAAAGTTAATGACTCAAAAGAAATAATTTGTAATAAAAATGACAACTTACTCCGTGTTCTTGAAAAAAATGGTTACGAAATTGAATATGAGTGCCAGGAAGCACACTGTGGAACATGTAGAATAATCATGAATGAAGGTGACGTTGAGTATTCTTTTGAACCTGTTGCCTATATTGGTAAAAATGAAGTTTTACCATGCTCCGCTGTTATCAAATCGAATCTTAACCTAACTATTGAATGGTAAAATTTTTAACTTCATTAATTGAGCACAAGGGAATTGAAACTGAGAAATAATAGTAAAATATTAGAAAATACAATACTTTTAATTGTATTTTTTACAAGTAGTTTTCTAAAATTGACAAAAATAAACAATGTTGAGTATAAGTATGACCAACAATTTTCATTTAATGTTTTGCAAAATTGCAAAATTGAAAACCTATTAAGCAGAAACTTAGATTTTTTATTTGTAAATTCTTCGTCCGGCATACCTCAAGGACCGCTTCATTATAAAATAGAATGTATTTCCGGTCTTTTAGGGGTTTCTAATTACATAACTTTTTTACAAATAAAAATTATTGCTTCCCAAATAATGATAATTTTTATCTATCTAATTATAAG
>VMHT01155240.1_pt1 | contig 17514 bp, 33 predicted proteins | sample 4693611 | NCBI WGS metagenome assembly VMHT01 (sample SAMN12280063, study PRJNA550983) | marine metagenome | isolation source: seawater sampled from same location over 5 years 0.02-0.2 micron viral filtrate | place: USA: collected off the coast of southern California halfway between the port... ...
ACCTAGTAAAGTCATTGAAGTTCTCCTCTAATGTTCTTAGTTTATCTTCTGCAGTTGCTAACTTATCTATTTCCATATCCATTGTTTCAATAATGTTAGGATGCTCAGCAACACCAACACTATTTTTAAAATAGTTTAATAAATTAGTTTCAGCTTCTGCCTTTTCTGCTTCATACTTTAAGCGTAAAGCATTATATAATTTTTGTTTTATCATAATTATCCCTCACAGGCTACACATTCCACATCATCCAACTTGATTCTTGGAACTTTAATATTAACATTTTCTACACTTCTAGCTGCGTTGGACCTAAAGTAGTATAGTGATTTTAATTTATTCATACCATACCAATGAACATCATTTACATACTGCATGTATTCATCATGAGTATCTTGTCCTTCTGTTGCTTTTGGTAAAGTAAAAAAGAGATTAACAGATTGTGCTTGACAAATATATTGTTGTCTTTGATAGGCATGTTCAACAATCCATATCTGATTTATCTCATTTGCTGTTTTAAATATTTCTTTTTCATCATCAGTAAGAATATCTAAATGTTGTACCGAGCCATCCTTTGCAGATATATCTTTCCAAAGCTCATCTAATTCTTTATCTTTTAGTCCTTTGTCTTTAAAAATCTTTTCAAGGAATTTGTTTTTAACTTGATAACTACCTGATAAAGTTTTGTGAGTATATGCATTGGCACGATAAGGCTCAATAGAAGGACTAGTACCGGAACAGATAATACCAGAACTAGCGTTAGGAGCAATAGCAAGAAGGTTAGCATTGCGAATGTCATCACTAAGTAAATCAGGGCATCCACCACGCATCTCAGCCAATCTTTTAGAAGCTTGAACAGCTTTGTTCTTAATGTGTTTAAATGCTTGATGATTGAAGCTGGTTGCCAGAACTCCCTCGAAAGGAATATTTCTAGACTGGAGGTAAGCATGGAAACCCATCGCACCCAAACCCAACGACCTCTCTCTATAAGCCGAATAAGCTGACTTGGCAAACCCTTCTTTGCCTTCTCTAATATACTTTGTAAACCTTTTAAAATTTGCACTATATCCTCCTAACTGTGATGTATCTACTGCATTTTCTATGTAATGCTCTATTACATTATCTAACATTGTAATTAAATCTTCTATAAAATAATTATCACTAACCCATGTATCAAACTTTTCTAAGTTTACAGAAGATAGACAACATACTGCAGTCCTTTCTTCATTTGTTGGTAAAGTAATCTCTGAACATAAATTACTTTGTCTTATTTGTAATCCTAATTTTTGTTGTTGTTCAGGTAAAGCATCATTACATGTATCAATATTAATCATGTATGGCTCTCCTGTTTCTGCTCTAGCATTTATAATTTGAAACCATAAATCTCTAGCATTTATAACTTTTACTGCCTCATTTGTTTTAGGGTCAATCAATCTCCAATCTTCATCATCCTTTACTGCATCTAAGAATGCATTAGTTATATTAATTCCATTATGTAAGTTCAAACATTTTCTATTTATATCTCCACCAGATTCTTTACGCATATTTATAAACTCTTCTATTTCTGGATGACTAACATCCAAGTATGCTGCATAACTTCCTCTTCTTGTAGTGCCTTGATTAAAGGCTAACATCTGTGAATCTACTACATGCATGAAAGGAATTGAACCAGTAGAACGACTGCCGTGAGTAGTAGGTATACCATTACTCCTAACATCTCCCCAAAATCCACCAATGCCTCCACCTGAACTTGCCAACCAAATGTTTTCATCATAGTGAGCAGATAAACCACTCCTGCTGTCAGGTACATAATTAAGGAAGCAACTAATAGGTAACCCACGAGTAGTTCCCCCGTTACTAAGTATAGGAGTGCTAAACATGAACCACCTATCGGAACTGTAATTATAAAGTCTTTGAGCCAATTCATAATCTGTCTCGCCTTTGTAGGTGGCTGCGAAGACTGAGGCTCTTGCAAACGCTTCTTGTGCATGTGTTTCTCCTTCCCAAAAGTATCTATCTCTTAGTGTATCTAAACTAAATTTATCAAAGTGTTTCTCTTTGTCATAGTCTATTTCAATTCCCAAGTAAGGCTTGGTTCCTATTTTATCATCAACCATTTTCTTCCTCTATATGTAAAGCTATTATAGCATAATGTATAATTTTATATAGCTCTAATTTCTTATTATCTTTCTTTCCATATCTCATTGCATACTTCATAATGTTACCAATACAAAATCCTTCTCCATATCCTGCATCTATAATCATATCTGTAGCTTGATACTTACCTTCGGCATAATGTTTCTTGTAAGTTTCATGTATATAATCATCTATCTCTTCTAGTATTCTAGTTTCACTAAACTTTGTCATTTAAATTTACTCCCTTCAAACCATGCAACCAAACTTCTTCTAGTTCCAGAAGTTACAGGCGTAACTCTGTGTGTAGAAAAAGATGGGAACACTAATATACTACCCTGTTTTCTAATATTATCAGGAGATGAGCTATGCTGAAATTCAAAGTCTCCACCTGTATAATCATCAGACTCTGAAAGTTGTAGTGTTAAACTTAACTTTCTATGAAAAGCATTATCTGTATCTAGAAATGTATCTATATGCCAGTTATAAAAATCTCCTTCCTCTTCATCTCCATTGTAAACAGTATACTGAATTGAATCTAAATACTTTACATCAAAGTCATAAGACAATCTGTTGGCTGCATTAATAGAGTTCCAAAATCTAGGAGCAATAAAGTTCCAAAGATTCATATGGTCTGGGTTTGCTGTAGTTATAAAAGCAACATTACCTTTTCTGTGTTTTGTAACTCTTTGTTCTGAGCCTTCTCCTGTTGTAGCATCCGTTATATCTAACAACTTTTCAGACTCAGTTATTATATGATTACAGTCTTCTTTTGAAAACCAATCTTCAAACAACATACAATTTTTCATCATAATTTATTCTCCCATTCATAATTTTTAACTAACTGCCAATATCTTAATATACTATTGAACATTTCTTTGTGTTTCTCATGAGATTCTTCTTCCCATATGTGGCATAAAACTAAACTTGTATCTGCTCTATCTACAAAGATAGAAATTCTGGTAGGGTTATCTATGTTACAACCTTGTGCATACGCAGACAACTGCATACCATGTTCATCATATACTAATTTAGCAGGGTCTTTACCAAATAGATTGTCTTTAGTTTTAAAGTCCACAAAAATACCGGACTTAGAATACAAGTCTATCTTACCACCATAACCCTGTCGTGCACAGAAAGAATCTTCTGCTATCCATTCTTCATCAGGAAAGTTTTCATCAAGCCAAGCTTTGATAATTTTGTAAGGTTTAGTTTTAGCCTTACCTAAAAATCCTTTTTCTATTTGAGCATGGATTTTAGTTCCTTGGTCTGCTGCTTTTAAACCTATATTCTTAGCATCGGCTTTGCACCTATAAACATAAGAATCTAAAGATTCCTCATCGCCAATACCTACAGTAACTGCAGATTTAATAGCTTGTGTAATCTTCCAATTTTCTAAAGCAGGTTTAGCAATCATACCAATAATCGTAGTTACTGATGGAACTAAACCAAAAGACTTAGCATCTCTCAATGTGGTATTTCTTTCTTTACCATTAGCACCTATGATTGTATACATAGGTCCTCCATCTTGGTCATACCAATGTCCTGATTCGGATGTAAATTTATTATAGTTATCTAATTTAGTTTTGTCAATCTTTTTCTTCATCTTTTAAACCTTTAAATGTTTTAAATACATCTGTAGTAAATAATTTTTGTATACTTACTAACCACATTCTACTTGCATTATGGTCTCCACCACTCACAGATTTTTTGAAATCTAATTTTTCAATTAACTGTTTTAGTTTTGGAACTTCAAATACAAGTGTGCAGAATATATGGTCATCAATACAAAGGTTATGGAACCAGTAGTCTGCTTCTGTTACTGCAATACCTGATGGCTTTCCATATGATTCATATTCAATACATATATTACCTGTCTTCATCCACATACCTCTTTCAGATTTAACTTCAATCCTTTTATTAGTAAGCATGTTTGCTATTTTTTCTTCTCTAATCTGACCATACTGTAAGTCAAGGTCAAATTTCTTTCTATCTTTCTTAGTGGGTTTCACTCCAATTTCCTCCTATTTTATATTCTCCATCTAGTTCGCAACGCATTTTAAAAGTCTGTCCTGCTTTTCTAATTGCATCACATCCCATTCTTCCAACACAATCTGCTTGAGATTCTTTCACTTGCAACTGCCATTCATCATGAATGTTAGCAACAAATTTAGCATCTAAAGCATTTAGTTTTATCATTTCATATAAGTATATCATAGCTTGTTTCATTACGATAGCACCACTTCCTTGTAATAAAGTATTCAAGGCAGCATGTGGGCTACGCACATATATCTTTCTTCTATCTATACCCAAAAGAAATCCTCTTTGAGATGCTTGTTGCACTTGGTCTCTTAACTTCTTAAGAGCAGGTAAATTAGTAAAGAATCTTTCTTTTAACTGTTTACCTTTCTTTATATCTCCCTTTGCAATCTTACCTATCTTAGCATCTCCTGCACCATATACTAAAGCATATATAAATGTTTTAGCTTGGTCTCTTGTTTTTAATCCTGCTAGTTCTTGATTGGTTGTATGTATATCTCCATGTAAGACTTCATTAATATAATTATCATCTTTCATATAGTGAGCTAACATTCTTAATTCTAATCCACTAGCATCTATACCTACAAGTTTATATCCTTCTGGCACAGTCCAACATGCTCTACATTCTTCACCGAATGGGCTATGTATATTAGGAACTTGTGCCATATTAGGATTTCTATGTGTCATTCTACCTGTAATAGTTCCATTTGGAATAACTTTACCATGAACTCTATCATCTTTTAATTCATCAATCCAAGAAGATATTTGTGCTATTCGTTTTTGGTATAGTAAAAAGTTAGCAATTAGTTTAGCCTCATTTATATGCTCAATCTTTTTGAGTGTTCCTTCATCTACAATGGGTTGACCTGTAGGTGTAAATCTTTCAGGCTTCCAACCAAAATCAATAAGATATTCTCCTATTTGTTTTCTACTTCCAAGATTAAAGTCAACTAATTTCTTACGCATGAATGGCTCATAATTCTTTTGTGTCATACAAGTGTCATACTCTTCATCAGTAAGACCTCGTTTACTTAACTGTCCATCCTTACGAACATAAGGTGTAACTAATTTATCATCTATCCATTTTGGTTTAAATGTAGTTTGCACTTCAAGTTCAGTCTGTGATTTTTTATCTTGTAAATCTGCAAGTAATTCCATTGCTTGTCTACTGTCAAAATGAAATCCTGTTTTCTCTTGCTCATTTATAATCTTAGCAACTCTGTGTTCTAGTTCTAGACTCTGTTCACTAAAACCTTTGCCTTCATTTAATAAATGTTCATACACTTTTTCATTTAAACATACATCTCCTACACAATACTCTAACATTTCTGGAGAGTATGATGTAAACTCTGGTTGTTCTTTCTTATACATGTTTACTCTAAATCCCCAAGTCTTAAGACTATGTCCATTTTCTCTGACTGGATTATAAAGTCTTGACATGACAAGTGTATCAATAACTTGACCAGTAAATTTAAAATCATATAGTTTTTCTAATACTGGTAAATCAAAACCAATTATATTATGACCTATCAATGCATCAGCAGTAGATAATAAATCTAATCCATTTTGTATTTGATTATGACCAAACTTATGTATCTTGCCATTGAGTTCTTTTGCAACCAAGCACCACACTTTAGTAGCATTTAAATCATCTGTTTCTATATCAAAAATCATCTTCATTGTAGAATGTTTCCTCCTCTGATAGTTCGTGTAGTCTACCTGTTTCTATATCATATGTCAAACTACAAGCCAGTCCTGTGTCTCCTGTATATCTTGACTTCAAGACTCTGACTTTTGTTATGTTTGCTTCTTCTTTATTCTCTGCTTGTTGGTTTCTTTCTAATGCTATCACACAGTCAGATAACTGTGCTATACCTTGAGAACCTTTTAGGTGTGATAGTGATACTTCAATACCTTTCTCATGACCTCTATCTCCTGATGCTCTACGCAAGTGTGATACTAATATCATTCCCACACCTGTTTCTTCAACAAGACTACGAAGTCTATTCATAAGCATATCAATACCTCTTCTTTCATCTCCCTCTGTCAACACATTTACAAGCATATGTAAGTGGTCAACCACTATCCAATCACACTCACAACCTACAATAATATATCTTAACTTAGAAAAGATTTCATCTATATCTGTAGCACCTAAGTGAGCATGTATAAATACTCTACCTTTTTCTATGGCTTTATCAAATAAAGCATTTAGTTCTTCTTCTGTATAGTTCTTTCTTTTTTCTGTAAGATATAGTCTGTCGTTAGCTTCAATAGATACAATACCATCAGCAGTTCTTAACCAGTTTTCTTCTAGTGCTATGATGCCGACATTATCTTTTGTATTCTTTATAAGATGATGTTCAAGTTCTCTAGTTACACTAGACTTACCTAGTCCTGTGCCACCTGTAAGAGTAACTAACTCTCCCTTACGCATACCATATAGTTTCTTATTTAAACCTTCCCAAGGATATGCAATACTTTCTTTTTCTTCTCTATGCATCCAATCATCTTTCTTACTATGTAATTCTAAGATGCCAGATGGTGTATAAGTTTTAGCTTCCCACCATGCAGTATTAAATTCTTTAAACTTTTTCTTGACAAGCATTTCGTTTGCATCTTTATATCCATTTGGAAGATTTACAATCTTAGCTTTTCCCGGTTTTAAAATACGAGCAACCTCTAAGGCTGACTGTCTACCTACCTTATCATTATCAAAACATATTACAACATTATCAAATGCTTCAACAAACTCAATACTCTCTCGTATATCTCTTACTGCAGAAGATGCACCTCGTTTAATAGATACAACAGCCCACTTGTCTTGAAATAATTCATTGACTGCCATTGCATCACACTCACCTTCTACAATAGTAAGATACTTACCACCTGTATTTCTATACAACTGCTCTCCGAACAATCCTGTTCCTTGAAATGTGCCATTACATGCAAAGTTTTTGTTGTCTACATATCTTGTTTTAGTTCCAACAATCTCACTTCCATTATAGTATGGATAGATATGTTGTTTTATATTACCATTATTATCTTTTACAATTTTAACTCCAAACTTTTTGGCAGTATTTTCTGATATACCTCTATCAGATATTGCAGAATATACTCCTGTATAAGAGTTTAAAAAAGATGTTTCAGGTTGTTTCATGGGTACAATATTATTATCATTTGTACTCATATTATCTGCATTGTCATAGTCTGGAAAAAATGTATTACAACTAAAACATTTTGCAGAACCATTGTTATTAAGTGAAACAGCATCACTACTACCACACTTTGGGCATGGTAATTTATGTTTAACAAATTGTGTATTCAATTCTATCTCCTAAAAATTGAGGCGTTGTTCATATGGTTTCCCAAACTGGATTTATACTTTAAGTGCTATCCACATTTAATGCACACCTCTTTATAATTAAGACTCTATTAAAGCCTCTTCAACTAGATGTTCTTTCATCTGATTATTGAAAGTCTGGGATGCAGCACTTAATACTGCAATCCTTTTCCTCAATGTTCTTATCTCTTGCTCTACCTCAAGTATAACATAGTAAGAACTTTGTGCCTCTTGGCTAAGTTTTAGAACATCATATTTATTACCTTCTATTTCATAGGTAATGTTTGGTGTAGTATCATCAGCCATGATTAAAACTCCTCTCCTTCATCGAAGAATTCAGAGCCATCTTCGGCTTTATACTCTACCAAGTCTATGATTTGGACAGCCTGTAAGTCAAGGCTCTTGCCTGTATTACCTGCATACTCCCATTCATATTCATTGCATTGAACTCTAACCTTAGAGCCATTGCCAACAGCAAGATTAACTTCCTGTTTGTTTTGGTCAAGCAATCTAGGTGAAGTTCTAATCATTCCATTAGGACCATTTACCTTACGCTTGATTACTAAAGCAGGACCTTCATCCATTTGCTTTACATTATGACCTCGACTTATAAAGTCATCAGCCACTTCCTGTTCAACAACCAAGTTGACTGTATAAACAGGTTCAAAAGTCGTGTTGGGTGTCTTAATACTAGCCCAATACGCAGTTCCATCTACTATCATATATTCCTCCTACAAATAGTATTTAAGTTAAAAGGGTTTGTGAGCCAACCAACCCAAAAGTTGTGGTCAAAGCCAAGCCTACTAGCACATTATATGGAGATAGAGGGCTTTGTTTTCGGCTACTCATTGTCATTGCCCAGAAGTATATCACTCCTCCAACTCTGTGTCAAGTAAATTATCAATATTTTTTATATCATCTTCATCTATGTTTAATAATTCTACTTCAAATGTATCACCATTACCCATAAATGTAACAACATAATGTATATCAAAATCGTGTTCTTGTTTTAAAAAGTCTACAGACTTTACAAACTTTTCATAATCTTTTTTGTTTAGTATGGATTTCATACTGCCTCCTTAGTCCACCAAGTAGGTTTGCACCGACCTCGTTCCCACTTGGCATAATGTTTTTCGTTAATGCAATAGTTGCGATAAGCAACAATAGGGTCTTCATCTTTATACTCCTCTGGCATGGCTTGTGCTACTGTTGTTCTTTCATCTTCTTTAATAGCTTTAGGATAGGTTTGTAAAACATATTTAAGTTTAGCTACACTAGAGTGTTCTTTACCATAACGATATGTATACTCATCACCTAATGCTAGGAAATGTTTAAAGAGCCACCAATAATTTTCACTTGTTTCCCTAGCCCATATAGTGCATGGATGGTTCCAATAGGCTCTCTTATATAGTCCTACTTTATCAGCATAATCATCTCCATCTAGTTCTCTATGTGCTGTGCATAGCATCTGTGCTGTTTCCAAAGGCATCTTTACTAGCATCTTATCTGGTTGTGCTTGTGCAGATTTCTTTGGACAATCATAAAAATAAAATATATTCATCTACCTTGCCCTCGATATTTTTTGTAACTTCTTTTCTTGTTCTTGTTCATGTGTGCCATTGATATTTTAACACGCCTAGAACGACCTCCTGTGCCCTGTGAGGTGCTTTTCTTGACATGGTCAATGGTTTGTATTGTCTTACCTCTAACTGCCATCTTTGTATCTAAATCCTAGCATGTCCATAACAGGCAAACAATATTCAATTTCTTCTTGTGTCATTGTCTTAGAATTTCTAATACATTCCACTCCTGTTTCTACAGAAAATTGCTTTAATTCTTTTATTGTCATAAATTGAACACCTATAGCAATAATTAAACCAATAATTATTCCTAGATAATTTACATGTAATAGTTCTCTTGTCATACTCCCTCCTAATGTAATGTATGTTTGTTATTATCCCTCAACATTGTCTCAATGTCAAATGGTATGTGCTTCCTTAACTCTCTCAAGTGTTGGAAGTCTCCTTTAAAATCATAAGTCTTGTCTATTTCGGTATCTGTTATTGTAAATATATTTTCTATACCATCAATTAAAACTAGATTATCAATAGCAAACTCAATAGAATTTGCATATGTTTTGATGAGTTCTGTATTACCCTCAATCAAAACTTTAAATATGTATTCCTTCATTTAGTTCCCTCAACTCTTGGTATGTTGTAATGTGTGGGTATTTTTTTAATTGTTTCATAATCCATTTGTCTGTCATATACGACAAAAACATTTGACCTGCACCAAATGTATGTGTTTGTTCAGGTATAAGTTCATTCACATTATCAACAGTAATTGTTTTACTTTGTTCTTCTGGCAATAAAGATTGCAACCATTCTACTTGAATAGGTTTAACTCTACGCCTCAACTCTTTCATTTTCTTTGCATTCATTCTAATACTTTAAACTCCATGTATGGTTGTTCTCTATGTCCTTTTGGCAACCATTCTATTTCATCTTCTACGCTTAACGCTGTAATATTTTGAACATCTATATTATCTCCTGTCTCATAATCATATCCCATTAGTAACGCATTACCTGCTAGATTACGACCTCTAATATTAAAATACATGTTCTCCCTTAATAACCCTTCATCATCTATCCACAATGTATTATCATCATCAAATTGTATTGCATCAACTGTGCTACAGTTCATCAACAAATAACAATCCTCAAGATTACCTAATATATCTACCTCTTTGACTGTGTGGTCAAATGGATTAATCAATATCCCTTTCATAATATCTCCTTCCTCTAGAAATTAATGTTGCAAGAACTTCTCCTGCAACTTCATAAATAAATTGTTCTGTGCATTCCTCATTCTCATAACCTTTTAGTTCTTCCATGATTATTATGCTTATATCTTCTATACTTTCATCTGTCAATCTTCTGACAACTTCATAGTCTCTAACTAATACATTAGATACTGTTTTATAAATACTCATTGCATTCTCTCCTCTAACATTTCTTCTGCTAGTATGTCTAGTATTTCATCTCTATCATCATCTGCGTGTAGTCCATTTACTAACGCAATATCATCTACTCTTGCCATATGTGTATCATCTAAAGATAATTCGCATTGTGCAATTTCTTCCATGATACTATCCCATACCATATCATTTACATCATTACTCATACTCCACCTCTACTGCATCTAAATATTCATCAACCCTATTTGCTACCCAATCAGGAACATCTGTTATTATTTCTTCAGTATCATCTTCCCAAATAATATTTATACTCCATGCCTTAATTGTCATCATCTTGTTTTCCATTGTCTTTGCCCTCCACAATGTCCATCATTTTAATCATATTATTTCTTGACCAATCATCATACTCTTGTTGTTTAATAAAATCTTTGTATGCTTTACTATCTTCATCAACATTCTCTATCCATTCTCTAAATACTTTACTCATATTCTCTCCTCAAATCTGTAATATATTCATCAAGACTATTAAATATAGTTTCTGTATTAGTATAATTTATATCAGAATTCTGTAATTTTACAGACAATCCATGTAATGCTCTTACCACATAAACTATATCCATATCTACAATACTTAACCAATCTTGTTTTGACTCTGACCAATATAATATATCATCAGTCATATCTACAGGAACATTATAACCCATAGTTCTACTAATATCAAGTGCTTGTTTTACTTTCATATGCTTCTCCTAAAATTAAAGTGCTAGTTTTTTATTTGTTTGAGACTTTGAAACTAGCAAAACACTTGCCTCGCAATGCTGTGTTTTGTTATTTATTGACATTGAAACACCCACGCAAATGTGGAAAAATCAGTCTATCATGTATCAATATCGGTTCAACACCTTGCTCTCTCATACATGAATGACAAAACCTGACATATCTTGTTTGGCTTTGCCCTTTGCTTTTAGACCGACAATAACATTCTGTCTATCTAAAAATCGTAAATCACTTTCATCTCCATCAATAACTTCTTTGCCTTTCCAAAAGATAGGCAAGACTTTAGTGTTAAAGACAACAGCAATATTGTATTTGATGGTGTCAAAGTAATCGGCATACTTCTGACTTGCCTCACTATAACTCCATGTCAAATGATAATTGTCAATACCCTCAACTTTTCTTGTAGGTATCTTTGTATAATCATAGAACTGAACATCTGGAAAATGCTCAAAGACATTCTTATCATCATACTTAATCTTCTCATACTGTATATCACTTGTGCCATTCAATCTCACGGCAGGTCGCTTATCTTTATTAGCACAATATCTTACAAACTTCCCAATATCTGTAAGCAACTGTTCCATAAAGGAAGGTCTATCATTTAGATACAGGTTGGTCTTACGCTTTCTTGCCTCCTGTATTACATTGGTGGTCTCTCCTCTCTTAATAATACCACCTCTACCTGCTGTGTTAAGACAAGCGACCTTACACCCAGCAATATCCTGATAAGGACAAATCTTTGTATTGATAGGTTTCATATGTAGAATAGATGTAATGTATCTATCATCTACTTTTCTACCCTTCAATATCTTTGGATTGTTTATTGTTAATAACTTGTATGTCATAATATATACCTCTGTTTCTAACTAATGCACCAATCGTAAATGTGCTTCTGTTTTTTTTTCATCCTCTTCTTCATATGGATTTGCTAATAATTCAAAATCCACATCTGCTCTTACAGTTATCTGTAAAAACTCTAAGACTAACTCTATCATATCTTCTCTACTCATAGTTCCAAGTAGTTTACTCATATCATCAAAATCTTTTTCTTCAATATGTTTTTGTTTCAATGCTATCTTCTCAATCTCATTAAATAGTTCTAATACTTTCATATGTTGTTCTCCTGTGCTGTGCACCCATTATAGCAACCCTGTCAAGGCAACTTATAATAGGTGCTACAAATTATATATTAACTTACAAACTTAGCAATTAATGCTTCAACTAAATCTTTAGCATTGAAGTCGCCACCCATAGTCTGTAATCCAAGTTCATCAGATATACCTGTTCTAATATCACATGGGACATTTGTCTTTATGTCATATCCCTTGCTTTTAGAATTACTATAATGTCCAAGATTTAACTCAACATAAGTTCCTTCATAATGATACCTATATGAATGGTCATCTATATTACAGTTTTGGCTATTAAAATCCTTAGTCATAGTTTCTAACTCATCTTTCAATGTGTTTCTTTCTTTTTCTAATTCATTAATTTGGTCTACAATACTATTAAACTTTGCTAATAATTTATTGCAGTCTTTTCCAAACCCTGTGCTTTCGATTAATTGTTGTAATTCAGATAGACTTTTATCTTTCCAAGCATTGATTACTTGTCTTTCAATAATTTCTCTATCCACCACTCTCATTGCTTTACTCATATGCCCTCCATATGTAAAACATGGTGGCAGTCCGAAAACTACCACCTATTAATAATTATGCAAACAAGGATTTAATTCCTTGCCACACTCTACCTAGAACAGATGTGTTTTTGTAATACACAATCTTATCTAATGATTGTAATGTTTCTTGAACATCAATATTATTTGGTATTTCTAATACCTGCATACCTGTATTTGCTCTACCAAGTTTAAGTTTCTTGGTAAAGTATAACTCCTTGACAGGATTGTCAAGTTGTTGATATGCCGATACTTTTTTGAAATGAAACCCCATAAAAGTTCTACCTGTTGTAGTTCCAAATCTTTGTTTACCACTACGAACTCTAGCAATGTTAATGCCTTCTGTATGTAGTTTATCCCACAACATTCTAATTGAATGTGGTGCATGTGCTATGGCAGTAGTCGTTTGACTACCACCATTTGTATATGTAATTTTACCCATTCTCATAACTCCCGACTGTTAAGTCAATATCACTACTATTATCCTTACTAAACAAAGTTAGTTTGTAATCTTGGTCATAGTAGACTTTGTTATTATCTTCATCAAAAGTATATTCTCTTGATGTTATTGTTATATCTCTAACATAAGTATCACTTTCATCACCTAACCTATGCGAAGTAGTGTGTATTTTTACAACTCTGTGTATATTACTATCCATATTAGTCCTCCTGAACTATTTCAAATTTAATATTTGCAACATATTTACTAAGCAAACTATCTTTAATAGTTTCAATAGTTTCTTCTGCATCTCTTTGAATACTATCGATTGTTTCATATTCAAACCTTTCAATAGTGCTTTCTGCTTCATCTACACGATATTCAAAATTTTCTAAGTCATATTTTAAATCATCAACTTTAGATATAGCATCTCCTGTAAATTCATCAACTTCACTAAATATGTAGTCTCTGAATTGTCTATCACTAATTAACCATTTAACAATGGCACCTTTGAGACTAAACTGTCTCACTCTTTTAAGTATATTTTCCATATTAATTGCCCTCCAGCATAATAGAATTTATATTTATATATATTTAATTACCAACCTTCCACCCGTTCTGCTCGTTCTGGAAACATTATAGCAGACCTGTCAAGACAAGTTAAGTCTTAAAACTCTATAACTTGCCATACTGTTCCCATGTCCATAGTATCAACCTCAAAGAAATCAAAGGTAGATTTTAAGTATGCAGTTTTTCTTTTAGACTTGTTAGTCCATAACTCACTCCTATCCTCTTTGAAATAGTTCTTTGACTTGTATGAATAACCCAACTCATTCATATAAATAAGTGCTTTATCATAACTGTTGAACTTTGAAATCTTCTGTTTGTTTATCTTAATACCCATATACAATCTCCGTTTGGTTGCTGTGTGGAGACATTATAGCACCCCTGTCAAGACAAGTTAAATCTTAAGAATAATATTCTGTTGAGTGCTTAAAAACAACCTTAAAATTACTTACCCACAACCTATTAACAACTTATCCACAAGTTATAAACAGGTTATCCACAGTATAATTTGCAACATTGTTTCATAATTGTCACTTAATTGTCACATAACTTATACTTCGCCCTCAACCAACAGCACCCGAATTTTTTAAACTTAGTTAATTAATATACATACTTAAGTAATTATTTATTTGGTATGGTGTTTTCTGCACACACCCCAAGTTATAAAAAGCATTCCTCATTACCCACAATGGTCTCGCAAGAGTTTGACAGGCATAAAAAAAGCACCAAATTTATTAGACTTGGTGCTTATAAAGGCTACTTACGCTTGGTTAGCGATGTAGTCATCAATCATCTTGAGATAATTCTTGGCTAAAGTCTTGGCATTCAAGATTTTATGTGCCTTCTCAAATGAGAGTTTGTTTTGCTTGGCAAGGTCAAACATCTGTGCAGTTATGCGTTTTTGCATTAACCAGTTCATCTTGCCTGTCTTTGCATCTTTTGCAAATTTATATCCGATTGCTCGGCATTGTGGGAATGATGCAGGTGAAGTTCTTCTATCTGTATCATACTCGTTTATATTAAATGTATTTTCCATATGTCCTCCTTAGACTAATAGGAATTAACTAATCCTTCCACATAATTGTGTAAGAATACCCATTCATCTGCATTGCTGCAGTTGACTATTTCGCAGTCGAAGCCCGATGCAATAAATTGCTTAGCGACTTCCATTGCTTTGTTAGTTTGTTGGAACTCGTAAATTTCACCAGTTCCAAAGTTTAAGTGTATTATATTTTTCATGCTGTATGTAGTATTTCGTAGATTGTAGGGATTGTCAAGACCTGCGAAGTATGAGCAGTTCTATTTAGTCTTGATAAGACATACATCACGAAATAAAATACCAGTATGAGAAATGGAATGCACTGTTAAGAACTTTGAGGACTGATGGGATTTACTGCCTTTGAGTTCCACAAACTAGCAAAGCAAGGAACAAAGGTTAGCAATTTATAAGTCGGTGACTTTCTGAGACTAGTGAAATGGTTGACTGCAAGGAATGCCTAGATGAATGAGTGTTCTTGCTGTCTTACAATTATGTGGAGGATTACTGCTTAGTTTCTATTAGTCTAAAGTATTGGAGGACATATGGAAAATACCTAATATAAATGACTGATGCAGAATAGAGGGACAAGGATGCATCAAGGCGTTTTACCACAATGCCTCTTGCACATCGGGTATAAATTTGTAAAAGTTCTAGACTTTAAAGACTTGATGAACTTGTTAACCTGATAAAACGCAATGATTGCACCTTTTATGTTGACCTTGCCACCAAAACTCCTACTATTATTTGCTAGGCACATGGAATTTTGAAATTACTCAAGACTTTAGTGTAAGAATTGTCCAAGATGCTTAGATGAGTAGGAGTTTTACCAAGCGTTGTAACTTTATAGGCTACCAAGTCCTTACATTTGGTGTCCTAAAGGTCTGCAAAGTCTGTATAGACCATTATACGCTTGGGGGGTGGGCAGGTCACCATACCCTCTATCCTGCATATACATCTAATACACGCACAAAATTACACAAATCTGCCATTAACCAGACTAGTTAACGACCCGACTATAAAGACTATAATATTTTTTAGTGTTTTGGGAGGTTTTCCCAACTATGGAATGTGGTGGGAGATATAGATATAACCCCCGGACCACTAATGTTTATTATATATGTTTATATAGCTTTTGTCAATAGGTTTAAACAATTATTTTTAAATACTTGACAAAACTGGTTTATGACTATATACTTATACACATGGCTATACTTCCAAGCATAAATAATAATGAAAGAAAAAGAGAGTTAACTGACAAACAGGAGGCTTTTCTTACACATCTTGTAGAAACACAAGGGGATGCTAAGAAAGCTGCAGAACTTGCAGGGTATTCTTCACACTATCATCATGTTGTAAAGACTTTAAAGTCTGAGATACTTGAACTAACTCAAGAAGTATTAGCTAATTCTGCACCTAAAGCAGCTTTTAAGCTTGTAGAGATTATGGAATCAAAGAAACCTATCATACAGGCTAATAATAAACTAGCTGCTGCACAAACTTTACTAGATAGAGTAGGTGTAGGAAAGATAGACAGAGTGGATGTAAATCATAATGTCAATACTGGTGGCATATTTTTAATGCCAGATAAGAAACCGATTGATGCAGAATATGAGGAAATAGATAATGCCTAGAAAAAAAAGTAAATCAACAGTAAACAAAGCTGGTAACTATACTAAACCTACCATGCGTAAAAGAATCTTTAATAGAATCAAAGCTGGTACTAAAGGTGGTAAAGCTGGACAATGGAGTGCTAGAAAAGCACAGATGTTAGCAAAAGCATATAAAGCTGCCGGTGGTGGTTATAAGTAATGGCTAAAGCTAAGTCACAACAAAGTCTAGTTAGGTGGACAAAACAAAAATGGCGAACTGCTAGTGGTAAGAAATCATCAGAAACTGGTGAAGTCTATGCACCAGAAGCAACTATTAAGAGTTTAAAGTCTTCACCATCAGGAAGAAAGAAGTTAGCTGCTGCTAATAGAAAGAAACGAGAAGCAACCAAGAAAGGCAAACAACATGCTAAACATGGTTTACATAAAGGTAAGAAAAGATAATGTCAAAAGATAGTAGATTAAAAAGAGCAGGAGTAAGTGGTTATAATAAACCCAAGCGTACTCCCGGACACAAAACTAAATCACATATAGTAGTTGCTAAAGTTGGCGACAAGATTAAGACTATTAGGTTTGGTCAACAAGGAAAGACTGGTGATAGAACTATGACTAAAAGAGCTAAGTCTTTCAAAGCTCGACATGCTAAGAATATTGCCAAAGGTAAGATGTCTGCAGCATATTGGGCAAACAGGGTAAAATGGTAGGATTATTTAATAGGCTTCATACATTTATGAAGTGTGGTCGTATAAATAAAGTTATACGCATGATAACAAAGGAGTAAAAATGGATATAATAATAGGAATAGTAGTTGTTACAATTATTGCAGGTGTTTACATTTATAAAAACAAACCTGAATGGATTGAAATAATTAAATCATATTGGAAGAAGTAGTCTCATGTCTTATACATTTGGCAGTAACGAA
>VMHT01088444.1_pt1 | contig 17510 bp, 5 predicted proteins | sample 4693611 | NCBI WGS metagenome assembly VMHT01 (sample SAMN12280063, study PRJNA550983) | marine metagenome | isolation source: seawater sampled from same location over 5 years 0.02-0.2 micron viral filtrate | place: USA: collected off the coast of southern California halfway between the port... ...
CCAGACTTTAAAGTATCAACACAATACTATTCTGTTGAGAATGGATTTGAACGTCTTGGTATGGGACGAGAAGATGAATATTTCTGGAAGACAGCTAAAGAACGTAAGGAAGAGGATACTCTCGATCATGATTCATAGATAGTAATTATATTCTAAGTAAAATGGAAGACAATCTGTTAAGAGAAATTAATAACGATAGACAAACACCAAAGAACAAGAGAATTGTAAATGAGGATGGTTTGTTTGAATCTGAAGAGGATTGTAGTGATCCAGATCATGTGTGTAAGTGTGGACAAGAAACTCTATCAGAACACACCTAAATAAAGCAGATTTGTAGTATCAAAAAAGGTGCCAGCAGAAAGAATTAGCAAAGCTTTCAGAGATGTAAGTGCTTCATTTCAGATTAATCCTCTGAACTATGACCTAATAGCACTTCATAATGAGAATGCTATTGCAAGATCTATTCGTAATCTTGTATTAACAGTTCCTGGTGAAAGACCATTCAATCCAGCATTAGGTTCTGAAGTTTACAGATTATTATTTGAGAATTTTGATTTACAAACTGCTTTTGCAATTCAAACTCAAATAAAAAACACGATTAGTAACTTTGAACCAAGGGTCAGTATTGACTCTGTTACTGTGACACCTGACATTGACGCTCATGAATTCAACGTGACAATTACATATAATATTGTTGGTATTGAAGCAGAAACACAACAACTCCAGTTCGCATTAGAACCCACTAGGTAAGATGCCTTTAGTAAATTTCAGTAATGTCGATTTTGATGGTATTAAACAATCCATCAAAGATTACCTTAGAGCTAATTCTAATTTTACGGATTATGACTTTGAGGGATCAAACCTATCGGCTATCATAGACACATTAGCATATAACACATATATCTCTTCATACAACGCCAATATGGTGTCGAATGAGGTGTTTCTTGATAGTGCGACACTGAGAGAGAATGTTGTATCGATTGCAAGAAATATTGGATATCTTCCTAGATCAAGGAAATCGAGTAAAACTAATATTAGTTTTTCAGTTGATGCATCATCTTCTAATGTTTCAACTCTAACACTCAAATCTGGTCCTCTAGCATTGAGTGCTTCAAACTTCAATAAACAATCATTTACTTTTTGTATCATGGAGGACATTACTGTCCCCGTTGACTCAACTGGTACAGCTGTATTTGATAATATCAATGTGTATGAAGGTTCATATTTAAATTCAGTATTTGTTGTAAATTCATCTCTACCAAATCAAAGATTTGTATTACCAAATTCTGGTATCGATACTAATAATATTAGGGTACTTGTGAGAGATTCTTCCACATCTACCGTTACAAGAAAATATACACAATATGACAATTTAATTGGTGTTGATACGGATACACCTCTTTATTTTTTAAGAGAAACTGAAGCAGAGAGATATGAAGTATTATTTGGTGATGGTGTGTTTGGTAAATCTATAGAAGAACCAAATCAAATTGAAGTTACTTATTTGTCTTGTAGTGGATCAGTAGCAAATGGTCTTTCCAGTTTTACATATATTGGATCACTTATCGATCAAAATGGTGCTACCCTTACTTCTGGAATTTCTGGTTTAACAGTTAATAGTGTTTCAAGTGGTGGAGCGGAGATTGAAAGTGTTGAATCAATTAAGAAGTTAGCACCTAACATCTATGCATCCCAAAACAGAGCTGTAACATCAACTGATTTTGAAACACTCATCCCAAGAATCTATCCCGAAACCGAATCAGTATCAGCATATGGTGGAGAAGAAACTGATCCACCACAATATGGAAAAGTCTTTATCAGTATCAAACCATACAATGGTGTCTTCATATCTGACGAAGTAAAGAGAAATATTCAACTTGAACTTAGAAAATACTCTGTAGCTGGTATTGTATCAGAAATCATTGATTTGAAGTATTTGTTTATTGAAGTTGATACTAATGTCTATTATAATTCCAACCTAACATCAGGGTCATCACAAGTAGTAACCTCAGTGACTAATAATATCATAAACTACGCTAATTCTACTCAGTTAAATAAGTTTGGGGCTAGATTTAAATATAGTAAATTCATTAAAGTGGTTGACGATAGTAATGAATTCATTACGTCGAACATTACTATAATTCATATGAGAAGAGATTTATCACCTTCTCAAAATCAGTTCGTAGAGTATAGTATTGGATTTGGAAACCAAATTCACATCAAGAGTCAAATTGGTTTCAATATTAAGACTTCTGGTTTTACTGTAAGTGGAATTAGTGGAACTGTTTACATGGGTGATTCACCAAATGCGGATTTGAGAACAGGAACAATTTTCTTGTTTAGATTAAACTCACCGACTGAGCCAGTTATTGTTAAGAGGAACATCGGAACTATTGATTATGTCAAAGGACTTATTAGTTTGAATCCGTTAAATGTGTTATCAACAGAAGTCGTTCGTGGCACTCCTCTCATTGAAGTTTCAGCTTGTCCCCATTCAAACGATATAATTGGTCTTCAAGACCTCTATTTACAAATGGATCCTTCCAAGTTAAATGTAACTCCAATTCCTGATTCAATCTCTTCAGGAAGTGATGTATCAGGTGGCACCTACACCGTATCTTCAAGTTATTCAAATGGAAGCTTGGTTCGTGGTGATGGAGGGCACTCTATCGTCTCATCAACAGGAACATCTGTAAATAATCAAACTGTTTCCAGATTGAATACAACCAGTGTGTCTACGACCGCAAGTTCTGGTTCATCCGGTTCATCCTACTAAGATTGTAAAATAATGTCAATAGATAGAGTCAAATTTCAAGATACAGTTGCAAGTCAACTTCCATCTTTTATAAGAGAGGACTTTCCTCTTCTTTCAGAATTTTTGGAACAGTATTATGTTTCTCAGGAAACTCAAGGTGCCACACTTGATCTGTTACAAAACATTGACAAGTATGTAAATATAGACAATCTTACTAATTTAGTTTCTAATGCTGAACTGAGAAATGATATTGATTCTGTAGCTCAAGATATTGTTGTAGAAGGTAATACTGAGGGATTTTTAGATAGAAATGGTCTCATCAAAATTGGTGATGAAATTATATTATATGAAACAAAGAACAATACTACATTCCAAAATTGCCATAGGGGATTTAGTGGAACCAGTTCATATACATCCAATGTTCCAGATAGATTAACATTTGAAAGTTCCACCATACCAGATGATCATTCATCGGGTGATTCAATTCAAAATTTAAATGTTCTATTCTTGCAAGAGTTCTTTAAAAAATTAAAGTCTCAAATTAGTCCAGGATTTGGTAATAGAAATTTAAAGACAAATCAAAAGAACTTCATCATTAATAGTGATAGTTTTTATAAAACGAAAGGAACAGACTTATCATATAAGATACTTTTTAAAGCTCTCTTTGGTGAGAGTGTTGATATTATTCGTCCGAGTCAATTCCTTTTCAGACCATCTGATGCATCATACAGTGTAACTCAAGATATTGTAGTAGAGAAAGAAGTCGGTGATCCACTAGATCTTCAAAGTCTTACACTTTTTCAAGATTCAACTGGTTCCCGTGGAACGATAACTCGTGCTGCTCAAGTTGATTATGGTAATGGAGAGTATTATCAACTTAGTATCGATTTCGGATATGATAGAGACATTAATACTAATGGTTCAATATATGGAAAGTTTAAATCAAATCCCAAAACAAAGATTTTAACACAGGTTGCATCTGGTTCAACAATCATTGATGTTGATTCAACACTGAGTTTTCCCGAAAATGGAAAACTTGAAATCATTGATATTGATGGTAATGAAGTAGAAATTAACTATGGTGGAAAGAACTTAAATCAATTTTTAAATGTTGATCCTGTCCCAAATACATTAGTTGAAAAGACCGATATAAGATTAGATGACTATGCCTATGCATATGTCGGTATTAATACTAATGAAGAAATAAGAGTGAAAATTACCTCAACTTTGAAAGAGTTGAAGGTAGAATCAAACAATTATAATTACGAAAAGAACGATATTGTTAATATTCAGTCTATGGGAATTGAAGATGAATCTATCAATTCATCAGAATGGCTAAACAATACAAAATCTTATTACAATATCTTATCTGTTGAAATAACTGATGTTCTTGAGAATAAGTACTCCATTAACACATATGATAATCATCACATGAGTCCTGGATACAGAATTGTATTATCTGATAATTTTAAAAATTCTGTCAATGGTGTAGTTACAAGAGTTACTTCTGAAAAAAGTTTCATTATCAAGGCTTCTATTAAAATGGAAGTTGGTAATACCTGGAAGTTTGAAAATCAAATTCTTAAAACATTATCTCCAAATTATAACTTTCTTGAAAAGTATGTTGCGAATGTACAAGACACATATTCCAACTTTGATGGAGAAATTATTGTCGCATCAAATTCAATCCCAGTTTATGAGAACACACCACTTGACCCATATAACAAAACATTAGAATTCTCTGGTTCGGCTTCTTCTGCTGGTACAGATATTATTGATTTTGAAACCAATCATGGTTTTCATACTGGCGATGCTATCTTTTATTCCGCAGGAAGAATTACAACTGATACAACTAATGAGTTTGATTCTTCAAGCTACACTACGATAAGTAAATTTGAAGGTTTGGATGAAGCTGTTTACTATGTGAGAAAGTATAATGATACTTCAATAAAATTATCAAGAAGTAGAGCTAATTTATTCCAGGACAAATATGTAACTTTTTCTGGAACAGTAGTTGATAATAAATTCACTTATTATAATTTCTATCAGAAACCTCTTGAACCACAAGGTATTTTCAGAGAGTTTACAAAAATAGTCGATGAAGGAGCTGGAAGCTTCATAACTGCACCTGGTTACAATGGGATGTTCATCAATGGTGTTGAAATTCTCAACTACAAATCAGATGATTCAGTTTTCTATGGACCAATAAAAGGATTAACGGTAACAGGTGGTGGTTTCGGATATGATGTAATCAATCCTCCAGAGTTTGTCATTAGTGATTTGGTAGGTACTGGTGCAACTGGAACAGTCGCAGTTGAAGGTAATCTTGAAAGAATTGACATCATTGATGGTGGTTTTGATTTTAAGACCACACCAATAGTTAGTATCAGTGGTGGTAATCCTGACAAAGACGCTCAAGCTGTAGCAAACCTCATTGAAGATGTTTATGAAGTTAATATTAATACAGAAGTTAACGGAAATATCAATCTTACAACTGATGAAATTGGATTCAGCACATTCCACAAATTTAGACAAGATGAGGAAATAATTTATAACTCAAGGGGAATGAAAGGTGTCAGTGGCCTATCTACAAATTCTTCCTATTTTGTAAATGTTGTTGATAATTCAACCATAACACTTCATAACAATACGACTGATTCTCAAGTCGGTATCAATACTGTAGATCTTGTTAATTATGGACTTGGTATTCAGAGTATTAAGACTGTTGAGAAAAAAAATGTTGTAAGTAGTATTGTTGTTACTAGTCCTGGTTCCGGTTATAAGAATAAGAAAAGAAAGATTGTATCATCTGGTATTTCGACTGCTTCAAATAGTTTTGAAATCAAAAACCATGGATACAAAACTGGAGAAATTATTAGATATACTGCTGGATCAAGTTCAATATCTGGTATTGTAGAATTAAAGGATTATTATGTAAGAAAGATTGATAATGATACGTTCTCATTAAGTGAGGTCGGTGTTGGTAATACCAATTTGAAATATTTCTTCAGTAGAGACATTGTTGTTAATATTGAGAGCGTTGGTGAGGGAACTTTCAACTATAAACCCATCATAGTTACTGTTGATGGTGTTACTGGTATAGACAGTCGTTCTGGTCAGAGTTTTCAGTGTCAAATTCAACCAGCATTTAGAGGATCTATTGATTCCATTGACCTGACAAATGAAGGTAATGGGTATGGTACATCGGACATTCTCAACTTTAATAGACAACCTGATTTTTCATTTGAGGGTGGCAATTTAGCTCAAGTTCAACCTGTTATTAATAATGGTAGACTAGTTGATGTGGTTGTTACCAATACTGGTGGTGGTTACATTTCTCCACCGAACTTGATTATTAATGGTCCTGGAAAATTTACCAAATTAACTCCAATTATTAATGATGGAAAATTAACTGAGGTCAAAATAATTAATTCTGGTTTGAATCATATTGATGGTCAAACTACTATCACAGTTCAAAATCCAGGTGATAATGCCATAGTAGAATTTGATGTCAATGAGTGGAATGTAAATCTTTTCTCTAGAAACTTTGAAAAAATTAGTGAAGATGATGGATTTGTAGAAGAAAATATTAGTGGAGATAGTACTCAATATTGTCACATCTATGCACCTAGAAGTTTAAGAGAGAACACCTATGTTCTCCTCAATAGTGGTGAGAAATTCTATGGAATACAAGATTTAGAAAGAATTAACGGGTTGGAAGAATCTAATACATCACACTCACCAATTCTTGGATGGGCTTATGATGGTTGTCCAATATATGGTCCATATGGTTATACAAATCCAGACGGTGGAATTATTAAACAAATAAGGTCTGGATATGAATTGTCTGTAGATACTACAAATAGACCACCACTTAGTATATTCCCTGAAGGTTTCTTTATTGAAGATTATAAATTCACTAATGTTGGTGATCTGGATGTTCACAATGGAAGGTTCTGTGTAACTCCCGATTATCCTGAGGGTGTATATGCTTATTTCTCTACCTTCAACACTATTGTAGACGGTTCTGGACCCTTTAAAAACTACAAAAGACCATCATTCCCATATATCATTGGAAACTCTTTTTATGCTAAGAGAAATGAGTTTAACTATAGGAGTATATCTAATCAAGTAGATTATGATATTCAATCTGATAAGTGGTTCAGAAATACATCAACTTATAATACTAATAATACATTCAGTGGATATGATTATATCTTTGATTCAAATAAAATTAAGAAACAAACAATTAATATAACGGGATCCTCTCTTGGTTCTCTGAATGAGATTGGAATTTTTACTGGTGGTCGTAATTATCAAGTTAATGATAGATTAGTATTTGAGTCTGAACAAGATGGAATAGAAACTAGTGCTCAAGCTAAAGTTTCTCGTGTTGAAGGTAAAGAAATTGACACGATAACTGTTGATTCTACTGATGTTACAAATATTGAATTCACTAAGATTTCTAATCAAAATGAATTTATTGGATTTGCCACTCAACCACACAATCTCAAGAATGGAGATCGTGTTAATGTTAATAACCTTTCTTCATATTATAAGAATTTTGACAGTAATTATCAAATTGGTGTCAGAACTGAAACTTTTGTAGTTACATTAGGTATTGGTTCTACATCTACCACTGGATTTACCACATATTTCTATGCTTCTGGACTTCTTGATTATCCATTCATAAGACCGAATGATATTCTCGGAATTGAAACTGAGAAAGTAAAAGTTTTGAATATTGATAGTGAAACAGAAAGAATTCGTGTCCTCAGAGCAGTGGAGGGTACAGTTGGAATTGCTCATACTAACAGATCCATTCTTCTTGAAAATCCTAGAAAGTTTACAATTAATGTAGGGTCAATTACCACTGAAAAGTATTTCAGAGTTAATGATGAGTTTTACTTTGATCCTTCAGAATCTGTTGGTGTTGGTACAACATCAGGTAATGGTGTTGGTACTGTAGTAACATTTAGAAATCCAGGTGTTGGTGCATCTTCAATCTTTATCCCAACACAGGCAATTTATTATAAGAATCATGGTCTAAAATTTAATGAGAGAGTTGACTACTTCACTAATAGCGGATCATCTCTTCAAGTTTGGAATGGTTTTACATCTAATGGTTATGTAAATCTAACTGAGTATGATACTTTATATGCTACTCCAATTGACAAAAATCTGATTGGTATTTCGTCTCATAAGGTTGGCCTTTCAACCCTCACAGGTGAATATGTTGGAGTCGGAACTACAAGCGGTCTCCTCTACTTCAACAACGTCGGAACTGGTGACTACCATAGTCTCAAAACATCTAGAAGTGATGTTCTCAGAGGAAGTGCCACCACTAATGTCGTAACTGTATCTACAGCTTCAACACATGGCCTTTTGGTAGATGATAATGTCAGGATAACCGTCAAACCAAATACTGAACAGGTTATCGATGTAAGATACAATGATTACAATAGAAGAATTGTATTCAATCCAATTGGATTTACTTCTGAGAATGTTAATATTCAATCAAATTTAATTACTATATCAAATCATAATTTTGTTGTTGGTGATAAAGTCATTCATACTTCTGATGATTCAACTGGTGGTCTAGTTGATAATAAGATGTATTATGTTGTCCCATTTGATAAGAATAAAATTAAACTTGTTTCTGAAAAGTTTGAAATCAATAGAGAAGAACCGAGTTTCATTGATCTCACTTCTGGGGGAGATGGTGGTACAATTTCAAAGATTAATCCTCTTGTTGTATCCAGAAAAAATAATAATCTTAAATTTGATTTGAGTGACTCATCACTTTCCTTCCTTTCAAATGGTGTAAGTTATCCAGCATTCAAGATGAGCGTTTATCTTGATGAAAAATTCAATAAAGAATTTTCAACAACTGGAAAGAAAGAAGATAAGTCTTTTGAGGTTACTTCCTCTGGATCAGTTGGTATCACTTCGACTGCAAATCTTACAATTGAAGTTACTAATGATGTTCCTGATAGACTGTATTATAAATTTATCCCAGTTAATGAAGATTTCAACTTTGAATCAAAAACTGGTATTGTTATTGATGAAGGTTCTTTCTCACCATCTAATCAAATTAATATAGAATTAAGTAAACTTGATGGAGAATATAGAGTTACCGGAACTAGTTCTACCACATTCTCCTACCAATTGTTAAAAGAATCAGAGGCGACAACTTATACAAAATCAAACTCTGTTTCTTCTTACATTACTGATTCAAATACAGCATATGGTGGAATTGCTAAAGTTGATTTGACCTACCCTGGTGTCAACTATTCCAGAATACCCAAAATTAGTAATGTTATCAGTGGTATTGGTACTGATTCAATTCTTGAGCCAAAAAGTAATAAAATTGGTAAAATCCTCAGAAGTAGATTTGATTCTGACAACATTGGATTTGATTACCCGACCGATGAAACTCTAAGACCTTTAGCTAATCTTCCAGAAGTTCTGGAGATGAAATCACTTAATTCCTTCGAGTCAATCGGTATTAGTTCTTTTGGAAGAAATTATCTGATACCAGCAAAACTTGTTGTTATTGATGGTTATACTAATGAAATTCTCCCTGAAGTTGATCTCCGTTATAGGCTTGGTGATACTCAAGTGACAATCTTGAGCAACACCACTGGAATGTATGATATCAAACCTACAATCATCCCAACACGAAACACCAATGGTGTGGGGATTTCCACAATGTCATATGATAACTCTACCAAAACTGTAAGATTATATCTGGATCAAACGTTTAGTACATCTAGAGAGTTTCCATTTGTTGTTGGTGAGAAAATCTTAGTTGAAAATGTCAACATTGGAACTGGTTCTATTGGAGTTGGTTACAATTCTGTAGACCACGATTATACTCTTTTTCCCGTAACTGCAATACTTCCACAAATTGGTGGTTCTGGAGCATATATTGAATATAGTTTGTCTAGTGTACTTGAGGTTGGTGAGACCCCAGGTACAGTTCAGATAGGAAATGCAGGTAGGGTTATTCCTGAGACTCACTTCCCAATATTTGATATCTCTATGAAGACTAATGACTTTTTAATTGGGGAAACAGTCACTAGTGGAGTGTTTGATGAACTAACTGGTGTTGTTGAATACTGGAGAGGTGATTTTGAACAGATCAAAGTAAAAACACCTAAGGAGTTCCCAGTAGGATCAGTCATTAAAGGTGGAAGTTCCAAAACTCAAGCTGTTGTTGTTAATAAACTCAATTTCAACGCTGAAATTACAACTGGCGTTGGAGCTACAGTTATTCGTGGTTGGCAGGATAATGTTGGATTTTTGAATGACAATCTTCAAGTTATTCCTAATAATGAATATTATCAAAAGTTCTCCTATTCACTTTCTAGTGGAGTTCCATATCAAGAATGGGAAGGACCAGTCAGTGATCTCAATCACACTTCTGGTTTTGCTAAATTTGCTGATTATCAATTGGTAAGTGAAGAAACTGATGAGGGTGACGCCATTGTCAGACCATCTGATTCTAATATTGAAATTATTGTTGATATTATCGGAGAGGGTGACTTAAATTGTGTTTATGACTTTGACTTTGTTTCTGAGGGAACTCAATTTGTTAATGGTAAAATGGTTTCTAATGAAATTTTCTTTGAGAATCAAATTCTTACTGATTATTTCCAATCAATTGGAAACAGAGTTCTTTCAATTGATGATATTAGTGTATACTTCAATAGTAATGAGAGAGCTGAACCTTTTGAAGATGTGGCGTCCTATGATCTTAACTTCGTCTTCAATAAAGTATTCACTTTCGCGAAAGATGATGTTTATACTGACGAAAGACAGTTTAGTATCGTAAATATACTTCAAGATAGCGTAACTGGATATGTAAATGAATATGCTACTGTTGAAACATACCCAAGACTTGGTTTCTATGATTATTTGATAAGTGGTGATAAATGGGATTTAACATTCAACCCAGTTAAGTTTGAATTCAATTCATATGATGTATCAAGTGTGTCTATTAGTCTTCTTGATAGTATCACTGGTATTGGATCTACACAAATAGGAGATATTGTTGATTTCACTAGTAGTCAAGTAACTATTCCTGGATCTGAGACAACAATTGCTTCTTTCCCAACAACAAATAGAGCAGCTAAAGTTTTAACCATGGTTGAGGCTCAGGCTGGTATCAACTCTGGTGAATATCACGCTGTTGAGATGAATATTATTCATGATGGTACAAATGTATATAATGTAGAATATGGTGATGTTCACACCAGTCCTCTAACAAATTTTAGTGGTTCTCTTGGAACTTATCGTTCTTTTATTGATAGTGGTCTTGTAAAGATTAACTTCATTCCAGATAATGCTGCCACACATGAGGCTCAGACTTCATTGACTGTTTTCTCTGGTATTGGAACAACTGCTGGGGACTTTGAAATGAATGTTTCCACATTGAAATCTACTTACACTTCAATTGGATCATCTGGTTCACCAAGTGCTGTTGCTATTTCAACATATATTGACCCATTCAGTGCATCATATAATGTAGTTGTTGTCACTGACACAACAAATAATGACTATGAGATGTTTGAATGTGTTATTTGCAATTCATCAACAAATCAAAATATTACTGATTACGCAAATGTCATAACAGGTTCCTCCACTCTTGGTTCAGTTGGAGTTACTTCTGTTGGTTCAAATATTAACTTAACTTATACACCAATTGCAAGTGCTAATGTAGAAGTTAGAACTTTTGGTATTGACTTCAAGGCTTTTGATGGTAATAGTAATACCAATCAAATCAATCATAGTAATGTATTTGTTTCTTCCAATAAAGGTACATATAGAGGAACAAAACTTGATCTTCTTACAAAATTTGGTCTCAAACACGATGGACTCGATATGTTTGAGAGAGATTTTGATGGAAGTGACTCAGATGTTGTTAATGTCACTAATGGAACCATTTCGATTCCAAATCACTTCTTCGTAACTGGTGAAAAGATTCTTTATACACATGCTGGAACTGGAACAACAATGACTGTTGGTATTGCATCAACAACAGTTTCTGGTATTGGTTTAACTGATAAACTTCCCAATGAACTTTATGTTGTTAAAATCGATGATGCTAGATTGAAGTTTACTGATACATCAGAGAAAGCTAATAGATTAGTTCCAGAAACTTTTTCAATTAATTCTCTTGGTATTGGTAACTCTCATGTATTTACTGCTATTAATCAAAATGCGAAAGCGTTAGTAGCTGTTGATAATAGAATTCAAGCTCCTGTTACTGGAACTGCGGTCACAACAAACCTAGATCAAAATATAGTATTTGATACAGTATTTGATGTAACCGGTATAACATCATTTGCATCTCAAGACATTATTAAAATTGGTGATGAATATATCATTCTCACCGATGTTGGTATTGCTGGTTCAACAAGATTTGGTTGTAGAAGAGCTCAACTTGGTTCTACTCTTGAAGAACACTCTAATGGTTCTCTGATTACTAAAATTTCTGGTAATTACAATATTGTTGGAAATACCATCAATTTCGCTTCGGCACCACATGGCAATAGACCATTAAGCACTACAGCAGCTGCAGATCCTGATTCTAGAGATTGGACTGGTATTACAACTTCTTCTAGTTTCCAAGGTAGAACTTTCATGAGAAGATCTGCTATAAATTCTCCAAATGAAACATATTTAAACAATATTGTTTTTGATGATGTATCACATGATTTTAATGGAATCAACACTAGCTTCACTTTAAAATATGATGATAATAACACTGTTGGTTATTCAACAGATAATGGTATCATACTTATCAATAATATTTTCCAAGTTCCTAAAGGAGCTGTAGTTGGTGATGGAATTTACGATATTGAAGAATCCGCAGGTGTATCAACAGTAAGGTTCAGTGGTATTGGTATCAGCAATGGACATGATCCAAATGATAGTGATATCCCACTTGGTGGTCTAATAATTTCGGCTGGTACAGTTAGTGGATTTGGATATCAACCATTGGTAGCTGCTGGAGGAACTGTCTCAGTTTCCGCCGCTGGTACAGTCACTACCGTGAGTATAGCTAATAGTGGTTCTGGTTATAGAAGTGGTGTACAACTAGTTAGTGTTGGTGTTAGACCCACTGGAGGATCTAGTTTGGTTCCAATCGGAACAGCTACAATCAGTAATGGAAACATTGTTGGAGTGGCTGTCACTAATCCACAGGTCTTCTACGTCCCGAGAGATATATCAGATGTTGATTACACATCTACTAGTGGCGTCACGACTGTCACAACATCAACCACTCATGGTCTTTCACAGGGTGATACAGTTAAACTCTCTGGTATAGCCTTTACCTGTAACTACTCTGGTTCTGGTCCTGTCAATATCACTAATGTTGTTTATGACAACACAACTGGTATCATGACAGTTACAACATCAGGAGCACATAACTTACAGACCACTGGTCAAAGAAGTGATGTACTTCTCACTGGTATTGCCATGACATGTGGTTTGGATGGTGGATCTTCAACACACACATATCCAAGAACAACAGACCCAGCATATTGTGGAACTAAAGTTACGGCGGTCAACAGTTCAACAGAATTTGTAACAAACGTTGGAGTCTCAACAGTACCAACTTTCTATCAGTCTGGTGGTGTTGCACAACCTGTTCTTATCGCTCCAAGAGGTAATAACAACTCAGCCAGTGGCCAAGATCCTGCTTTCCATGGAACTAATACAATTCAAGTAATTGACTCTACATCTTTCATTGTCAATACTGGTATTTCAACAAGAGAACACTTCTACGCTAGATGTGGTAAGGTCGGTAAACCACTTGATGTGGAATTCGATGATCCACTTCCATACTTTGATGTTCCTGCACAATACAGTTCTTCTAGTGTCACTGGGGTTGGGAAAAGTGCAACAGTTAATATTGTTGTTGGTCAAGGATCTAGTGTTATTGACTTCGAGTTTAGATATGGTGGATATGCTTATGGTGAAGGTGAAATATTGACTGTTCCTATCGGAGGAACTACTGGAATACCAACTGATACTTCAGTATCATTTGAAGAATTTCAAATTAGTGTTGATAGAGTATTTACTGATAATTTTAGTGGTTGGTCTGTTGGTCAATTGCAAGTTCTTGACAAGTTCGATGATTTGTTTAATGGATCTACAAAAGACTTTAGATTGAATTTGAATGGTGACGCTATTTCTATCCAGTCAAGTCCTGGTTCAAAAGTTGAAGTTGACCAAACGCTCATTATTATAATCAATGACATACTTCAAGAACCTGGTAAAGGTTATGTGTTTACTGGTGGTAGTACTGTAGAGTTTTCCGAACCTCCAAAGATTGGAGACACTTCCAAAGTTCTCTTCTACAAGGGTAATGGAGATGTTGATGTTGTCTTTACCAATGTTATTGAAACAGTAAAAGTCGGCGACAATCTCAATATTGATAATCTTCCACCTACTCAAGGCACCATCTTCGATGAAGATATCAGAACTGTAACTGGTATTAATACCCTTGATTCGGTTGAAACTAATGTTTATCAAGGACCTGGAATTACAAGTGACAGAAATGTCTTGAGACCTGTGACATGGTGTAAACAAACAGTTGACAAGTTTATTAACGGAAAGGTTGTTGGCAAAAATAGAATTAGCTATGAACCTCAAATATATCCAACTTCTTATCTGATTCAACCTGTTGGTCTTGGTTCTACAGAAGTTTATGTTGATAGTCTAAGACCTCTCTTTGATTCAAATAATGAATCTCAAGTTAGAGATTTCCAAGATTCTATCACAATTACATCACAAGATAATATTGTTGGAGCTTCTGGTACGGCTATCGTATCGATTGCTGGAACTATCTCCAGTATTTCAATCACTAACGATGGTCTTGGATATACTGTAGCACCCACAGTCACAATTGGATCTACACTTGGTGTTTCTACAATTGCGACAGCAACGGCTTCTATCTCATCTGGTAAAGTTACATCAGTCACCATTACCAATGGTGGTGTCGGATACACTGGTTCACAGGTTCCTGTGGTTCTGTTTGAACCACCAACAATTAAGAAAGAAGAAATTGGTGTATTGTCCTACGAGGGCGATTTCGGAACAATTGTTGGTTTTGGAACTACAACTATTGGAAGTAGTGATAATAGAGTAATTTTTGATCTCTTTATTGATCAGGGTTCATTCCTTAGAAACAATGGTTATGTTGGAACAGGAATTACTGTTAGTGGAATCTCAACAGGTGATTTCTTCACCACATTCAATACTGGTATTGGAAGTGGAACGATAGAATCAGTTACAAATGATCGTTCAAGAACTATTGGTATTACAACTACTTTTTCTGACAATGTTTGGATGGTTAGGGATCATCAAACAATCACTACTCAAGTAGTTGGTATTGGCACTACGGTAGTAAAACGAGTATTCTGTAATGTTTCTGGATTGAGTACTGTAACTTTCTCAGGAACTGATCTCTCATTTGATTCTACATTATTCACTTATGATTCACAATTGATTGAAGTATTTACTGGTGGTATTTCATCTTCATTCAATTTTGGTAAATTCAGTTGGGGAAGAATTGGTCTCAATGCCAGATCGATCCCCAAAGAGTTTAACTCTTACAACTTTGACGGATATGTTGGTATTTCAACAGCTGGAATTGTTCAAAGAACTAATCCACTGAAATTTGTTAACTATATTCAAATTTGATTCTAAATAACTAAACGGGAGAATCTGTAAGTGTAATGGCCAAACTAGGAATTAGCACGGGTACAAACCCGAATGACGGATCTGGTGACAGTTTGTTAGCGGGTGCTGTAAAAATCAACTCCAATTTCAATGAAGTCTATGCCGCCATCGGTAATGGATCCACAGTATCAACACCTGTTACCAGTATCACAGCTGGTGACAATATTATTGTTAGTGGTTCTACTGGATCCGTTACAATTACTGGTATTGGAACGGCAGATATCGATACCGATAGGATAAATGTTAGTGGTGTAGTAACCGCTAGTAGTTTCAGTGGATCTGGTGTCAATTTAACTAATCTTCCATCATCAGCATTGGTGGGGACTCTTCCTGCTGTTAGTGGGGCAAACTTAACAGGAATTGCAACTTTTATTGATGCAGGTGCAAACATTACCGTCACAACTGGTCCAACTGGTGTTACAACAATTGCTGGTTCGGCAACTACATCAAATGTGAGTTCCAATACCTTAGTTGTTACTGGTGTTTCCACATTAGGTGTCACTAGTACAACAAATCTAACATCACAGCAGTTGAATGTTTCTGGTATTTCGACACTAACAGGAAATGTTTTTGTTGGATCAGGTAGTTCTGTTACGGCAGAGTCTTTCTATGGTGATGGTTCAGAATTAGCAGATGGTAAGTGGACTTTGGGTGCTAATGGTACTAGTGATTATACATTCACTGGGATTGGACTCACACAAACAACCAATGATCCAATTTTATACCTCGCAAGAGGTAGAGTTTATGAGTTTGTAAATTCAATGGGTGCTCATCCATTTGAGATTAGACAATCTGCAGGTGGCAGCGCTTATAATAGTGGTGTTACCAACAATGCCGTATCAAATGGAACATTGAGATTTGAAATTCCATTTGATGCTCCCAATACACTGTATTATCAGTGTACATCACATGCTGGAATGGGTAGTACTATAGTAGTCTATCCAAATACTATCTAATTATACCTATAAATAACAAAAAAGTCCTAATAAAATGGCAGCGATAATTACTGATCAACTTCGTATTCTGAATGCTAAAAACTTTGTGGCAGGTATTCAGTCCTCCACAAATTCTTATTACGCATTTATTGGGCTCCCAAACGCGACTAGTTATCAGTCTGATTGGGACACTAATCCGCCTGCACCAAAAGACAATCTCAATGAGTCTAATGACTATTGGGATACGATGTTGGCATTGAAAAAGATTAATACCTCAGATGTTAGTCAAGTAATTAGAAAAAATACTTGGTCATCTGGTATAACTTATGACATGTGGAGAAATGATATCAGTAGAGATAAACAGTCTCTCCCATCTGGATCTTTTGACATTTATGACGCAAACTACTATGTGATGAACTCTGATTATAGAGTTTATATTTGTCTCTTCAACAACGCAAATCCTGAAAATAATTTTCAAGGTAGTCCTTCTCTTGACGAACCCACATTTACAGACTTAGAACCAAGAGTTGCTGGTTCAAGTGGTGATGGGTATATTTGGAAATATCTTTATACTATCAAACCAAGTCAAGCGATCAAATTTGATTCTACAGAATACATTCCAGTACCATCAGATTGGTATGATGTTGGTAGTGATAATGTATCTGTAAGACAAAACGCTTCCACAAGTGGTCAACTTAAAATTGTGACCATAAGAAATCGTGGTGTTGGGCTAGGAACAGCCAACATTACTTATACAAGAGTACCAATTGTTGGTGATGGTAGTGGTGCAGAAGCCACTGTAGTTGTAAATAACGATTCAAAGATTGAATCTGTCACTATTTCTTCTGGTGGTTCGGGATATACCTTCGGAACACTTGATGTTGTCTCTGGTGGTCTTCCATCTGGAACCACATCACCTGTTTTTAACATAATTGTTCCTCCAAATGGGGGTCATGGTTATGACATTTATAGAGAATTAGGTGCATTTAATGTTCTGACATATGCTAGATTTGAAAATGATACCAATAATCCAGATTACATTACTGGAAACCAATTTTCAAGAG
>VMHT01020589.1_pt1 | contig 17501 bp, 21 predicted proteins | sample 4693611 | NCBI WGS metagenome assembly VMHT01 (sample SAMN12280063, study PRJNA550983) | marine metagenome | isolation source: seawater sampled from same location over 5 years 0.02-0.2 micron viral filtrate | place: USA: collected off the coast of southern California halfway between the port... ...
TAAAAATGTCAAATTATGTTATTACTAAAAATTCTACATATGAAGAGCGTATGCAAGCTATTCGTGAGTCTGCTGAAAGATTTGAAAAAATCAAAGCAAGACGCGCAAGGCTAGCTGCTAGTGCTGCACGTGTAGTACGTTACGTCGATGAAGTAGATAAGCCTGAGCGTAAGAAGTTTGATGATATGATTTCTAAAATGGATGAAAATCATAATCATTATCAAGACGCTCCACAATATGCGGAGAAATATTATGGCGAAAAGATGCGCGATACTGTTGCTATGGATAATGATTGGGACTAATGCACAGGCACAAGATTGTTTCTATTCTCAAAGAACACTTTTTAAAGATGGTAGTATAGTCGATGATATTAAACGATATGATTGCAAAACACCACCAAAAACTATAATCATTGAGAAAGAAATACCCGCCAAAAACCGATCAGTAGGTGAGTTTTTATTTGGTGTGGAAGAAGAAGGTAATGGAGTTACTCACCTCTTCAGTGCATTGATCAGTCTAGGAGTTTTATAATGATTAGGTTTATCTTAGGCGTTTTTTCTGGTATCGCCCTTGTAATATATCAACCAGAAATTTTGAATTGGTTTGTCAATTCTGGCATACGTGACAATATTGTCACAGCATTAAATGGAGTATAAAATGAAAAGGTTAGCGTTTATTCCTCTCGTCGCAGCTGTGGCAGCTTGTGACAAAACCCCACCAGAGACAGCAATGTCACAACAAATGTTTGAATATCAATCAGCTCAAGTTGAAAAGCAGATTGATGAAATGCCAAAGTGGTATACAAATATTCCTAAGGAAGATGATGCTGTATATGCAGTTGGTACTGCAGTCACACCAGATCTTCAGTTAGCGGTTGACATTGCAGTACTATCAGCTAAGACTACTCTTGCCGATCGCGTTGATAGTCGTATTCGTTCTCAAATGAAGTTGTTTAAAACAAAATTGGGATCATCAGACTTTGATGCCACTGTTCAAAATAACTTTGAACAGGTAACTCGAAATCTGATTGCAGATGCAGATGTTGCAGGTTATACTGTCAAAGAGAATAAAGTAGTTCAAAATGGTACACAGTATCGTGCATACGTACTTCTGGAGTACAAGAACGCAGTTGCTAATAGTGTTATTAAGACACGTATAGCACAGAATGAAGTCTTGCTTGAAAAGCTACGTGAAACACGTGCATTTAAAGAACTTGATGATAACGTTCAAGCGCAGAAGACTGCAGAACTTGAAGACGCAAAAGTGATTGTAGATGCAATTAACGGTGTACAAACGCAGGAAACTGTGATAGAATAGTATAATGGAAAACTTATCTAGTGATCGTATGATGGCAGTTCGTGTGTTCGAAGGTGAGCTCGAGCGTATGAAAGCAGTTGCTGAAGGTGAGTACGATGCAATTCAAAAGATTGTTCGTCAGTATATGCAAGAGCGCATCAACGAAATGACAAAGAAGGGATACAAAAGATGACTATGCACCTCGTTCGCGGTATGACTACGCTTTCTTCTCGTAAGAGAAAAGCCCGTAAAAAGACGCAAGCTGTACTTCAAGCTGAAGCTGAAACAGCAAAGCTCCTCAAGTCTTTGGGCTATCAAAAAGGTAGTCGCTGGAAAGCTGACCTTCCAGATTATACCGTAACCGAGACAGTGCCCACCAGCGATCTCATCATGAAGGTAGAAGGTAAGCGTAAAGCTAATCAATATACCGGTGATGAGCTCGCTGGCATTGGCACCCTTCATAAATCTAATATGGTACCTGTCCGTAAAGATTCTAAGGATGCAATTGACATTGCAAATATGAGACGCTAAATCTGGTGCAGTTGGATGTATAGACATACACTAACCTCCGACCAGCTTAACCTGGCTCCAACTATTTTCATAAACAGTGAAAATAACTGTGTACATTTGCGTGAAACTGTGATAGAATATATACAGAATGAAAAAAGAGGAGATTTCATATGCCTATGGTAAAACGTAAAAAAGCTAAAGTCAGAGCACGTGCTAGAACCGGTCTTGCTGGTGCACCAATTGACAAAGGCTTCGAAGCTGTTAAATATTACTTCCACATGGAAGTTGATCGTAAAGATCTTATTAGCACATTCAAAACTTATGTAAAACAAAATGTAGATAAGTCAAATCAAAAGTTTGTATTTGCAAATCCTGATTATAAGTTTTATATCTTCTCCCATTATTGTGCTACCGCTTTCTGGATCAACGGTGGGCTTACTCATGATGATAGGTCTAGCAAGTATTCAGAAGGTTTGTATAAGTATGTGATGGAGCTTATCGAGTCAGGTAAATCAATTTACTTTGAAAAACAATCAAAGCTCAAAGATTCTGCGAATATAGTAACTCTTTCACCAATGCAACGTCTTCAAAAGAAGATTAGTAATACTATTATGCAAGATCTTCTTGATCTCGAGGATGCATGGATGGAAGGTGAAAAAGCTGAGATTGATATCTATCAAGAATTCAAAAGACATGGTCTTTCTGGTAGTGCAGTTGCACCAGTAAGACAAGTAATTGAGGGCTGGTTGCTTGATTATGAAGATGCATATCACAAACGCTGCAATGACGCAGTCGAAGGATATGCCCATTTGAAAAGACCAGAACTCAATCGGAGGATTAAATCTTGTCAATCAATGTTGGCTGATTGTGATCGTATCCGTTCTGCAGCAAAAGCCACTCGTGCAACGCGGGTGAAGCAACCAAAAGCTGCAGATAAACAAATAGCGAAGGTTCAGTATAAGAAAGAAGATACTGAATTTAAGCTGGTGTCGATACCACCAATTAAGGTGGTAGGTGGCATTCGATTGTTTACGTTCAATACCAAAACGCGTGTACTTTCGGAATACATTACTCAAGACGCAAAGGGATTTGAAATATCAGGTACTTCAATTAAAAACTTTGATAAGGTTAATAGTATATCTACAAAGCTTCGAAAGCCTGATATGTTTATTCCTATCGTCTTGAGTAAGACACCTAATCAAATACGTAAAGAGTGGACAACACTTACCACTAAATCTACCGTACCAAATGGTAGATTAAATGGTGATACAATCTTACTAAGGGTATTCGATAAATGAGTGACTTTCTCAACAAAAGTAAATTTACTCAGTTAATAGAGAAAACGGTATGTGATCTGCGTATTAGTTATATGGATGCCATTCTCTATCTTTGTGATAAGCACGATATTGATCCAGCAGATGTCAATAAGTTTATATCACCTATCATCAAAGGGAAGCTTGAGGCAGAAGCAATGAACCTCAACTTCCTACCTAAAACAAATTCTATTGATTCAGCTTTATTCGAATAAGATGAATATATATAGATTTACATTACAGCAATACTGTGTTATAATTAATCATATTTCAGCTATACAAGGAAAAAATAAATATGTCATTCGAATCACTTAAACGCAATCGCGGTACAGATATCTCACAACTCGTAAAAGCAGCCGAAGCAGTCGGCGGTGGTGAAAAGAAAAACTATGATGATGAGCGTATCTGGAAACCAACCGTAGACAAGGCAGGTAATGGATATGCAGTCTTACGATTCTTACCAGCTGCCGAAGGTTCAGACTTACCATGGGTCAGATACTGGGATCATGGATTCAAAGGACCAACCGGTCTTTGGTATATCGAAAATAGTCTTACATCGATTGGTCAACCTGACCCTGTTGGCGAACTCAACTCCAGACTCTGGAATTCTGGGATTGAAGCCGATAAAGAAACCGCACGTACACAAAAGCGGCGTTTGCATTATGTAGTTAATGCATTAGTAGTAGAAGATCCATCTGCACCTCATAATCAAGGCCGTGTTGTACTCTATAAGTTTGGTAAGAAAATCTTTGATAAGATTATGGATGTTATGCAACCATCTTTTGCAGATGAAAAAGCAATTAATCCATTTGATTTCTGGGATGGTGCTAACTTCAAACTTAAAATTCGTCAGGTCGAAGGTTATCGTAACTATGATAAATCTGAGTTTGCTAGTGGAACTGCTCTTTATGAGTCAGATGAAGCTAAGCTAGAAGCAGTGTATAACCAACTACACGATCTCAGTGAGTTCACCGATGCAAAGAACTACAAAACATATGATGAACTTAAAGCTAAACTAGCCCGAGTCTTAGGTGAGGAATCATCAATGGGTGCACCGACTATGAGACAAGAATCTCAAATGAATACTCCTGCTCCTGAGCCTGAGTATAAAGTTGCTGAGCCTATCACAGCCGAGCAAGTTAACTTGCAGGATGATGATGATACAATGTCTTATTTTGCTAAGCTAGCACAAGAAGACTAAAGAACAACAGCTTCCATCGCTCTTCGTACCATTGGATTATTTGTATCAAACGAATTGGTACCAGATCCTACGAAGGCGGTGGAGCTTTGACCGCTAATATTAGTAGATGCATCAGTTACTGTAGTTATTTGCCCTTGCTGTCTTCTACTTTGATCAGATAATAAATTTGTAAGTTCTCCATTTGCAGGCGGTTTCGAAATAGCGCTTCTTTTAGCATCAAGTTTGGCTAAAGCAGCAGCATTTAAGTCATATAATTTTTTATCCCCATTCTTTGTAGCAAGAGCCATCATCTTAAGATACGTATTACGTTGTGCTGAATCGTCCGCTGATAATGACTGATTAGCTGGATTAACATCTAATAAACCACCCTCATCTAGCATGTCCATTCCTGGCTGAGCTTCCAATTTTCTTCTTATTGATTCAGATCTCTTTCTCATTTCTACAATAACTGGTGCATCTTTTGTTGCTTCTGTTACATAAGCACCCAAGGCAGCAACTGATCCAATGGCTAATATTGCTGCACCAACTGGTCCAGTAGCAAATGCTAATAGTCCACCAGCAAGTCTACCGGCTTTAAATGCCGTTGATGTTGCAGCCGCTTTGCCTGCAGTGCTTGCCGCTGCTGATGCCGTTGATGCTACAGGAGCAGCTGCCGCTGCGTTACCTAATCCTAAGGCTAAACTTCCTAGTGTTGTTACCGCGCCTAAAAGTTTTTTACCTAATAAGAAAGCAATGCCAGGTATTTTCGATGCTAATGCTATTGTCTTAAATGGTGCAAATGCAAATGCTACAGCACCTAATACACCGGCTGCACTGCCAATATCTTTTAGTGATCCTTCGCCAGTTAAAATATTTGAAAGTCCTTGTACTCCTTCAATTAGGTTTGTACGCATCCATTCTAATACTTCTTTAAATGAAGGTATACTATCAATTGTTAAATCGAATTCGCCCAATCCTAGTTGACTAAACATATTCGAAAGTGGTGTTAGAATAGAATTAAATGCGTTTTTAATTCCTTCCGTATCAAAGTTCTTCACAAAGTCGTCTTTAATATCTTTTAAAGCACTTGCTGTTTTATCATCAATAATTACACCTAATAGACCTGCAAGAGGAGCAAGTCTTGGTGATATTAGACCTGCAATACCTGCTGCTTGTATACCTTGACCTATTGAACCTGCTATTTCTTTTTCTAAACCTAAGCCTTCTAATACACTAGCCATTTCATCGCCAAAGACTGTAGCTAAAAGAAACGGAGATCTCCTAACCATACCTCTCATCAAATTTCCAAGTGTTAAACCGCCGAGTAATCCGCTGGCGCCAGCAGCCAGACCACTGAATAATCCGCCTCCTTCATTATCCGGATCACCGCCTGCACCTTTACCTTTTGGGCTATTACCAAGAGTTTCTACATTTTGAGCAGACTGACCCGCTTCTCTAGATGCTTCAAGCTGATCAAGTTGCGCTCTTTTTTGTAATCCAAATAGGCCAAGAAGACCAGCTTCGACTTTATCGATGCTTTTATCGATATTGCCAAGTTGTTGATTATTCTCTTCTAGCTTTCCAACTACGTCTTTAAGCGTTGCCATCCTTTTGCCTTTGTTCTTCTAGATGTTGTAATAGCATTGTTATATAAACTTCCCTCTCCCAGGGTAGCATATGATCTAAATCACTAAGCGTATAATTAAAATTCTGCATCAATTGAAAATTTGTTCTATAGTAATTTTCCAAACTATCGTGTGAGAGGTTTACGAAAAAAAATCTTGGATTCCTTCTAAGGTTAATTTATTTTCATGTTGACATGATTCACAATTGTATTCAGTTTCATATTTTATCTTTGGAATTGAATTAACAAATTCAGTAATCATTTCAAATTGTTCTGCGCTTAATGAATTAAGAAAAGCTTCTACTTCTTCTTTTGACTCATCGCTTAATTGTATATTTTCATCTTCAGTCATGACAGATTCTATGCATGATGTAATAGCTGAAAAGAGAGCTGCTGTACCTGATTCTTGATTCATAATTGAAGATTCACTTAGCATTTCAAGGTACGTAGGATATTTCATCCTTACACTAATTTCACTATTTAGCTTAATAACGTTTTTTGGTAGATTTTTAACATCTACTACAATTTTGTCTAATTGTATTGTGATTTCGTTTTTATGTTCACACTTACTGCATGGTGTAACAATCGTAGCAGTTTCTCCAACAGATTTACTTCTAATTTGTGTAAAGATATAATCAACGTCAAACGTAGATAATTTCCTTACATCGATCCCATTTACACAGCCTTCAATGCATGTTAAAATAGAAGACACAACTTGTTTTACGTCCTGAGCTTCTGAAGCCATAAGTAGGATCTTTTGTTCTTTTACCAAAAATGGTCGATAAGCTACCGTATCTCCACTTGATGGTATTACTAATTCATACTGTGGTGTATCATTCAATCTTGGCAGTGCCATATTTTACTCCATGTTATGAGAATAGATTACCTATTCCACCTGTTGCTTGTATCCAACCTTGTCCACCTGATACAGCTTCCCAATTTGTGTATGATAGCTGTACAGTAACTTGAACAAGACCGTCAAGATCATTGTTTAGTTCAATCGCTTGAATTGTTGTAGGAAATGCATCTTTTAATCTTACTGAATAAACTGATCCACCTCCAAGTCCTATGTTAACTTTAATTGGTCCAGCTCCGAATCCTAAATTTTTAATCGGTTTACGAAGCTGATGTATCTTTACATCCTTTGCATAATCCTTCTTGTAGCCTGCAATATTACCGTCTTCATTTAATATTACATTACGCCATGAATCAAAGTATTTACGCGTGCCGTAATCATTTAGTGTATAAAATGTAAGTGCTACATCATCGACTGCATATCCATATGCAACCTTTTGAAATTCCATACCGATACGACGATCATGTGTCAAAATCTGTTTTCCTGGTAACGTAGCTGATGCACATAATAAATTTAAATCACCACCACCAGAACCAAGACCGACACCGCTTGTAAGTAGTGTGGTTAACTGGCCTAGAAATCCTCCGGTACCACCGAATGTTGTAGGTAATTCTACAAGAAACTGATTGGTTCTCGCAAATCCAAGCTTAGATGATGCTAATGACTTAAGTTGATCTACACTACTCATAACATTTTCCTTGAATCTGCATATATTGAACCTCTGTTTGACTTCTCAAAATCTGCTGTCGGTAAGAATGCTGCAATCTCCCATTCAGGTGCTTCGACTCTTGCCATTCTTGATTTTACGTGTTTAGTCAAATAGTGCTTATAACAAGGTTTAAAGTATCTCATTTTACTTGATGCCTGTAACATTTTATATGATACTTGAAATCTTGTTGACTCATCATACTTTTTGTTATTTGTAATATCAAGAAGTGAATCAAGGAATTTTGCCCTTAATACATTTGGCAAATAATGTAAATTCAAACCATAAAACCCTTTTTCTGCCGGTCCTACAATAATTGTAAGAGGAAATCTATCGTAGTACGGCAAAGTATCTTTGTGTTTTGGATCATAGAAAAACATATTCATAGATCCTATGAGTGGGTTCTGTCTATTTACAAGTTTCACTTGGTCGTCTTGTAGCAGTTGGTTACGATTTACTGTTCGCATCTGCTGAGCTTTCTTTCGAAACCAGTCTTGTGCCTCTTTTGTACGAGGATTGATACCAGCACGAAATGCTTCATATTCTAATTTTGCAAATAAGTTACTCATACCAGTATTTATATCTTTTTCTTAGGCTTTTTACGGTACGGTTTTAAAGGTTTCAACGGTTTTAGTTTACCCTTTTGCTCTTTCATAATACCCATACTATTAAGCGTTTTTTCTGTCCATATCTGAAACTCCCATCCTCTATCCTTTGCATAACTATTTGCAGCTTCCCACTTGTTCATATTCTTTACATAGGTCATCGCTTCTCCTATGTAACGTTTACTCTTATTAGGATTTTTTGGTGGTTCTGTTTCTTTGGCAGGTTTTATTTCAACGAGTATTGTTTTACCATTCTTAAATGTAATCTTAAGATCTACAAAATACCGGTGATATCTCTTATCAATATCCCAGTAATAAGGTACTACTGTTTCTTCTGATGACCAATGCTTAATATCTGGATTACGATCACACCATAAGAAACAAAGCTTTTCCCAATGAGAACGATATGTTACTTTATCAGGATCACCTCTGTACTTCTTGAGATTCTTTGGTATGTACTTTCCAGAATACGCCATTTTTCCATATAAATAATGAAGTAATTATTTTATTTATAGGATATGGTATGGCAAGACAAGACGGACCAGGTAGCCCAGACTTCGGCACTACGGCTGCTTCTCAAAATAGACTTAATGCTCAAAAACGTACACAAAGTCTTGGTAGCACTACGAATCAGAACATACAAGCACCGGCTGCACTAGTTGGTGGTGGACTTCAAGTTTACAAATATCCTCTAGATGGTCAGACAGATTTTCCTGCTCGCATGCGCTTTACTATTAAACAAGTTGATGCATACACTGTTGATACAACTGAGATTAAAGAATATTGGGATGCACCACTTCTTAAAAAAGGTTGGAATAGACTTACACAAAGCGCAAAGAAAGAACAAATACTTTCAGATGAAAGTCGAAGACAGCAAGGACAACTGAGTACTTATGAAGCTATGAATGAGCCGAGAGATGGTGGTAATCCAGGAGGTCTTCAAACCTCATATGAAGCTAAGGATAACCAAGCAAGCGAAGATTCGTTTGCATCAGATGGAAGTGCAGGTGTTAAAACAAGAACATTACCAAACTCTCCTGTAATACAAATCTATATGCCTCAATCACTTCAAGTGAACGATGATATTGCATACAATCAAGCAGATCTTGGTCCTGGTGGGCTAGCCGCAACTGCTGGTTTAAATGCCGGTCAAAGTCTATTAAATGCCGTGGGCAGAGGAATATCTGAAGGTCTTGAAAGTATTTTTAATTTGGCTACTGGTCAAATTTCAGGCCAAGCTGCTCAAGTTGCAGCAGCAAGAATATCACAAAAAATTCCTTCAGCAGGTCTTCGAGCCGCAGCGTCTACTGCTCTTCAAACTGGTATTAATCCTGGTACAAGGATGATATTTGATAGGCCTAATATTAGACAATTTACATTTACATTTAGGTTTATTGCTACATCAGCAGCTGAAGCTTCACAGGTTGAAAATATTGTAAGAGTATTTAGAGAGGAAATGTATCCTGAAGAAATCGAAGTTGTAAACGGTGTACCAGCTGGATATAAGTTTCCTAACTTATTTCAAGTCGATTTTCAATTTCTAAATTCAAAAGCTAAATTTCCAAGGATGCAGTTATCTTATCTTCGTAGCTGTCAAGTCAATTATAATCCAAATAGCATGTCATTTCATGCAGACGGGCAACCTACAGAAATTGATATGACTCTAGTATTTCAAGAATATCGTGCACTTTCAAAACAAGATATTCAGAAAGGTTACTAATGTTATTCTTCAAAGATTTTCCACGTACAGCTTATGTCTTTGGTGATCAAGAAACACAAGGTGGTGAACAAGTAACATATGAAATATTTCAAGATATCAGTCGCTATTCTGATGTAATTGATCAGATAAGAGACAATGTAAGTTTTTATCGTAAGTATAGTATTCAAGAGAATGATAGACCTGATCAAGTATCATATAAATTGTATGGTACACCAGAATATCATTGGACATTTTATCTTATGAATGATCATCTCAGAGCAAGAGGATGGCCACTTACATTAAAACAACTTGAAAATACTGTGAAAAGAGATTTTCCTCATTTTACAATTACTTCAAAAACTCCTATGACAGGAATTATGCTTGTAGGACAGACAGCATCAGGTTCTACGTCTGGTTCAAGAGGAAGAATCTTAAGAAGAAATTTAGATTTAGGACAGGTTATAATTGCAGCAAACGCAGCTTTTATTCAAGGAGAGATTGTAACTAACGTTGCATATGCACAAGGCGCGTCAGGTTCTATTACAGCACATAAAACAAGTTTAGAATATCTAGCAGCACATCATTACGAAGATGCTAATGGTAATTATGTTGACATTGATCCAAGTCAGGATCCACCAGCAATTTATACCGAAATTACTCATTATGACAGATACGTAAGAAAAAATAATGAGCTTAAAGATATTCGAGTTATTAAACCGGAATTAATTCAAGAAGTAACATCTGCATTCTTCCAAGCAATTAGAAATTAATTATGGCACAAGTTAAAACGAAACAAGGTTACGTTCTCGAATCTGTAATCATTAATTCAAGTCGAATGCTCGAGCCAGTCGACATTGTAGGTCTTGTTTCTGATATTGAAATATTCGAACACCTTGATTTACCTTATATTACTGGTCAAATTGCTTTCTTAGACACATTTAGACTCTATGATCGTATTGATTTTCAAGGTGCAGAATACTGTACTTTAAAACTTAAGAACACTCAATCAGATGAAGAGGTTGAACAAAGATTTGTAATTGATAAATTGCTTTCAAATAAAAAAGCAAATGAACAATCTGATTTAATTATGTTCCATATGATAGAAGACATTGTATTTAAGTCAAATCTTATTAATGTAAATAAGTGTTATAACGGTTCTCCGAATGTAATCATTAAAAAGATAGCACAAGAGTGGCTCGATAAAGATGTAGAAAATTTATGTTCTGATGTTTTTCAAGGAAAGCTTAAAGTCATTGTTCCAAATATGACACCAATTGAGTCTATGACATGGATAAAAAATAGAGGAACAACATCAGACGGTTTTCCTACATATCTTTTTTCATCATTTAATCTTGACACATTAATATATGCTGATCTAAAAACAATGATAGAAAGGCCGCCCATCAACAAACGAGCGCCTTTTATATATGGACCTACATCTCATGATTTAGAAGTTAACTTGGCTACTCGTTTCGTGCCTATTAAAGAATATTCTATAGAACAAACAGATGATTTATATAATTTGATTGCTGACGGTCTTATTTCAGGCGAACATCATTTTATTGATACCTTTGGATTCAAGGATAAAAAAAATACATTTGACATTCATAAAGATATATTAAAAGATGTTATTGAAACTAAAAATAGAAATCAGATTGTATCTCTTGCAGATGATTTTGAGATCGATGAACAGAAGATACAAAAATATGTGTCAAAGCAAATAACGCAAATATCTGAATCAGGTGCTTATCAAGATGGCACAGGCAAATATCTTTCTTATGATGAAGATCATACCTTAGGCCATAAGAAAAAAGTAATTGCTATGTCATTAAAGAAACTTTTATTGAAAGCTCCAATTACAATAAGAATTGATGGAACTGGATTCTTAGAACCGGGTGGACATTATACTACTGGTAATATTGTAAGAATTCTTTTTTCTGCAAATAGACCAAGTTCAATAGGTGATATTAAGCTTGATCTTAAAAAGTCTGGAGATTATTTGGTGTATGGCGCTAAGCATGCATTTTCAGGAGCAAGATATAATATTCACCTTAAGTGTGTAAAGATTACAAATTATACTGATGATCAGCCGTTAAAGGTAATAGGATGATACCAAGAACTTATAAAGAATATTACGGTGATGAAACTCGATGGTTCATAGGTGTCGTAAAAGACATTAATGATCCTGTTGAACTCGGCAGAATTAAAGTAAGAATATTTGGAATACATTCGGAAAATGTAGAAGACATTTCTGACGGAGATCTACCATGGGCGCAAGTAGCCGTACCTATTACCGAAGGCGGTAGTTCTGGTATTGGTACAAATACAGGCATTAAACCTCAAGCTCAGGTATATGGCATCTTCTTAGATGGTAAAAATTCTCAATTGCCTCTTGTACTCGGCTCAATACCAAAATTTGAAAGAATACCAGATATAGATTTAAATACATCATCCGCATTGTCAGATCAAGTACAAAGGGAATCACTTACTGGTTCACCTCATGACTTTACAAACCCTAATTTTAAAAATGCAGATGAAACATTTTTGGCAGGAAATTCAAATGTGGAAAAGGCATTTAATTTTTTTATTACACCAGAAGGCGGATCATTTACGCCAGCTCAGGCTTGTGGTATTATAGGAAATTTTTGGATTGAATCAGCAGCAAATATTAGTGGTGATTTAAATACTAAAGCACAATCAGCGCCACCTGAAAGATCATTTGGTATTGCGCAATGGAACTCAAGTTCAAATGCAGGATTTAGATATCAAAATCTTGTAGATTTTGCAGCAAAGAAAAATCTTGCGTGGGATACATTATATCCACAGTTATTGTTTACTATACACGAACTGTATGAATCAAAAACATATTATCGTTTAAATGATTTAAAAAGAGCAATATCGCCAGAAGAAGCTGCGATTATATTTGAAGACAGATTTGAAAATCCAAAAGAAAAAGGACAAGTAGAAAGACAAAAAGTTGCAAGAGATTTATTTAGGACAATGGCATAATGGAAGAATTATTTAAAGCAGCAAGAACAGCTATGCGCAATGAAATGGCGAAGACTCAAGAAGCAAGTGAATTGCAAAAAGAAGGCTTTGCTTTAGCTGAAAAGATGATGGAAAATGCATTCAAAAAAGATGCAACAATATCTGAAGATATGGGAAAAGAAGTATTAGGATTTATTTCAAAGGCAGCAAGCGTCAAAAAAAGAGGAGCTAATCCTAAACCAGATCCTACGCCGGCGTTATCCGGACCAAATGCCGGTAAAGGTAATACAAGAACACCTGAAAATAAATCAGCACTTGATGCCATTACTGGTCATAGTTCGAAGGCATCTAATGTTGTTAAAAAAGTGTTGGCTCCTGGAAATATGGAAGGCATACGAAAAGCAAATAAAGATGGATTTCAACTTACAGAATCAGAAATCAATGCTAAATTTCAAGAGGCTGCAGACCAAGCCAAAATTACTGCAAATGATCCTGCAGTAAAAGAAAAATTTAGACAACTTGGTATACCAGAAGAAACTTATACTAGTCTTACAGACAAACTCACAGCTGGTACTGCAGCTATAGCTGCAAGCAATCCTGGTGCTGCAATTGTAACTGCACAAAAAAGAATGTCAGAAAAACAAATGAGTTCCTTAGAAAATCCATTTGGTTCACTTCAATCAAAAATTGATGTGCCATCTTTAGGAGTTAAAACTGGCGATCCACTTGCGCCTGGATCAAATCTCTTAAATAAAATGAAACAAAAAACAGGATTTTCTTCAAATGCTCTTTCAGAAAAAAATCCATTCGGATCTATGGGAGTTGATTTTGGCAATATACAAGGCGCAATAGCATCTAAAGTAAAGGGGTTAGAAGTACCTAAGGATTTTGGAGTAAATATTCCTGCTGTTCAAGGAGTTAATAATATATCTACGGCTGGGTTTAAGGATGCATCTCAAGTTCCAGATATTGTCAATAAAAGTGGTTTTACAAATCTTACCGAAACCGTAAGTAAATCAGAATCAATTCCGGCTAGTATTGCTCCATCAACTCCAGTAGAAGAAGTAGGAGTACCACCTAATAGACCAGTTGAACCTCTTTTGTACACAACAGCCCATACTTCAGAGGAAGTAGAATTGGAATTAGGTACAACAAAAAGAGATATAGGTATTTTTATTGCAAGGTGGAATGCGTCTACCACTGATAAAAGAGTAGAAAGTGCAAAAAAATATAATGAAGCAGTAATTGAGAAAAGAGGTAGACCAGCAAATGTTCATTATCTTATTTTAAGAGACGGAACGGTTCAAAGAATATTGAATACCGAAGTTGCGCCAAAAGTAACTGCCACTGCCGAAAGTAATAACGCTACAGCGTTGTTTGTGCAAGGGCTTAATAACGTATATAACGGCGCTATTGTTATTTGTTTTGATGCTGGTTATACGTGCACTGAAGCAGAAAAAAATGTTAAGTTTTTAAGCAATCGAAGTATTACTTCTGAACAAATGGATTCTTATAGAATGATTGCTGAAGCTGCAGTAAAGTCTCACCCGGGTGCTGGACATATAGCTATGGAATTATTAACAGAATTAATTACAGAGGATCTCGGTTTTACATATGGTGGTGGTACTGGCAAATTAGGACCAGGATTTAATGCAGACAAGTATAGAGAAAATATAATGACTGGTGCTGATCCAAATGAATATGTGAAAGAGAGAAAATAAATGACAGATGTAGATAACCTAGAAGATATTCCTGGAGATAAAAGTCCTACAGATGGATTTGTAGATTTTCAGAAAGAATTTCCTTTAAGACAGTATGGAGGAAAACAATCTACAAACCTTGAAGCGCGTGGTATTGAAGAAAACAAAATACCATACGGTGGCGGCGACAGAGATGTTAACCTTGAATTACTAGATCAGGTATCTGCTGAATATCCTTTTAATCAAGTAAGAAGAACAGTTAGTGGTCATGTTACTGAATTTGATGATACACCTGGTCGTGAAAAAATTCTTATCAAACACAAGAGTGGCACTGGTCTGGAATTTCAACCCGATGGCACAATTCTTTTATATAGTTCTAAAAACACCGTACGTGTTACTGCAGGCGATGAGAAGATAATTATTGAAGGTGATGGCGATATCGCATATCACGGTAATCTTAAACTACGTGTTGATGGTAATTTTGATCTTGATGTGGGTGGTGATTTTAATGTTACAGTAGCTGGTGATAAATCAGAAGATATAAAAGGTGGTATTCGCCAGGATGTAAATGGAAATGTGCAATCTTTAATTAACGGTAATGTTACTACACAAATTACAAAAAACGAAACACGAGCAATTTGGGGAGATCAAGATACCTTTGTAAGAGGGAATAAGTCAAATCTTGTACAAGGCGTATTAGAAAATGCTTCGAAGGAGGTTATGCTTATGACGTCTGAAGAACAGCTTAGCGCAACATCTCCTAACATCAATATTGCTGCTACAAATCTTTCTGCATTCGGCGCTAATGGTACAATAGGCGGTGATCAAATTGTTTACTATGGAACAACAGCACATATTGATCGTGTAAATTCTACATCTATGCACGCTACAACATTTCATGGTTCATTAGAAGGTAAGGCATCATTTGCTGCAAAGGCGGATGAGGCAGGTTCGGCACCACTAGGAACCGGTTCAGGTGGTGGTACACAAACAATTGTAAGTGCAACAAACGTAACTACAACAGAATTTACAACATCGCTTGCTTCAGATTATCTTGCTAAGCATGAAAATGCTGTAAGAGAAGTATTAATCGATCCAGGTAATCTTCTTTATAATCAAATTAATCGTGATGCAGATTACGGTGGTGTTTCAGATAGAACATTAACAACAGCAGAAGTCAGATCAAAATTAAGAGATCCAGCTAATCAAAAAAATGAAACGTTTATTGGTTCAGCAATGTCCGAAGGTTTAATACATCATACATTCTCTAATGCTGCACCGAATGATATTGATCGTATTGAAGGAAGAGAAGCAACGGTAAGAAGAGCGCAATCAAAAAAAATATTAGGAAAAAATCCAGGCGGTGAAACAAAACGATTTAAAGGTTCTGTTCTTAATGGAAAACGTTCTATTACAATTGGTTCTGTATATAAACCTGACGGTAAAGTTATTACATCACGTACTGAACTGGCACAAGGGATTGTTATAGGTAGATTTTTAGGTGGTTATGGAGATGCAATTACGTTTGATCACGTAATTGATAATAGTGAAAAAGTTAGAATTGCTCGTAATCTTTTATTAAACGCAAATGCAAACAGAGCAATTATGGTAGATAATGACGTATATAGTGAACATCGTCTTATAGTTGCTGAAGGATTATATCGTCCATATGTAAACGAAACTATAACCACTGGCAGCGTAAATTATTATAAAGAAAGAGGTCAATGTGTAGTTTATGAATTGCATGATAGAACAGGTAATATTGATCTAAGAAAAACTTTTGATCTTGCATCATGGTGGAAAGATTCATTACAGTTCCAAAAATTAATATTAAGTTATGATACATTTAATCCACAAGGTGGTACATTAACTGCACAGATTATTCTTATTATGCCAGAGCTAAGTTCTAGTTATGAAGCTTCGTTTGATAATTCAATTGAAACACGATATAATAACTTTGTACAAAGTACAAATGAAATTATTGAATGTTTGTAAAAGGATATAAATAGTAACACTATGGCAGTAACAAAAGCATTTTCAATTGAAGACGGTAATCTTGCAACAAAGACATTAGTCGTTGCAAGGGAACAAAAGTATTCTGATATTGACTTAACTTTTACGGCGAAACCAGCCGGAGATATCTATAAGAAGCTTGAAGCTGCAGATGTAAAACAGTCTGTGAAAAATCTTCTTATGACAAACTATACTGAAAAACCTTTTAGAATGAGTTTTGGTGGAAACCTTAGTGATTTTATTTTTGAATTAGATACTGACACCGACTTTGATTTACTCGCAGAAAGAATTATAGAAGCTGTAGACTTACATGAGCCAAGAGCACAAGTATTGAAGGTAGATGGAAATATCTATCCAGATAGAAATGAAGTAAAAGTTACAGTTGAATTCCAGGTATTAAGTACATCTGAATTGGTAGTACTCGATTTAACGTTGACAAGGTTAAGATAAATGGCAACAAGTACAGTAAGATCAGCAGATCTAGATTTTAATAATATTAAGGCACGACTTAAAGATTATCTTAAGAATCAACCTGAGTTTTCAAGTTATGACTTTGAAGCATCTGGTATGTCAAACATTCTTGATGTCCTTGCTTATAATACACATGTAAATGGTCTAACAGCAAACTTTGCATTAAATGAATCATTTTTAAGTACTGCACAATTAAGAAGTTCTGTGATATCTCATGCACAAATGTTAGGATATCAGACTCGCTCTCGTACTGCAGCAAATGCACTAATTAACATTAGCGTAAATCTTTCAGGTGTATCAAACAGACCTGCAAAATTACAAATAGAAAAAGGTAAACAGTTTTCAAGCTCAATTGATGATGTAAGTTATATCTTTAGAACTCGTGAAGCAATCTATGCAAGTGATGATGGATTTGGTTTATATACATTTAAGACCGCGACTGGTAGCAATAATATTCCGGTTTATGAAGGTGTCGAAAAAACTAAAACATTTATTGTAGGTGAAAAAACAGAACGCCAGATTTACATTATACCCGATGAA
>VMHT01115121.1_pt1 | contig 17499 bp, 6 predicted proteins | sample 4693611 | NCBI WGS metagenome assembly VMHT01 (sample SAMN12280063, study PRJNA550983) | marine metagenome | isolation source: seawater sampled from same location over 5 years 0.02-0.2 micron viral filtrate | place: USA: collected off the coast of southern California halfway between the port... ...
GCTATAGCACCTGCTACTACTTCAAGTTTTACAGGGTTTGATCCTACAAAGCTAGATGTTTCTATAACCGGAAAAACAGAGGGCACTGACTATAACTATTACATTGCAAAAGAAGCTATGTCGATTTGGGGACAAAACGCATTAGGCTATGTAATCCCATCTATTGTTGTAGAGGCAGACCCTTACGTTTTAAACGGAGCAACAAATAATGCAACGCACACGTTGAATATAACTTATAACTATTAATTATGTCAGAATTTACTTTATCCCCTTCTACGGGTATTTCACTTAATAATACTTTTATTTCAGACCAGCCTATTACAATACAAAAAATAGATAACCCGTATAAATTTGCTCTTAATATAGCAGAAGGTGATGTAGTGGATGCTAATATTGAAATATCGATATTGTCGGACATTGATTTTGATGCTTATGAAAAAATAAACGGGGTTATTAATAATCCAAAAGTTACCGTAACTTATGCCTAGTAAAATATTAAATTTTAGTAAAGATCGTTTAATAACAGGAATCAATGTAATTGATGGGATGTTATTTTTTACAGACAATGAAACAGAGCCAAAAAAAATAAATATTGAAAAATTTAAAGGTAACTTTGACGGAGTAACGGTAGATCATTCTTCTGGAACAACAAATATATATGGTAGACCTTTTGAGGAAAGAGACATAACTGTAATTAAAGAGCACCCAAAGAAAGCTTTAAATTCTAGCTTACAATCTAATATAATAGATGTGGTTGATGATGGCGATGGTGGAGGAGATATTTTTGTTGATGGAGATTTAGTATATACTGGTTTTGAAATTGGTAAATCGTTAGACACTATATTTAATGTCGAGGGGGATACGCTACAAAACTTATTGATGCATGGCGATGTTGCAACGGTAACACCCTTGTCTGAGGTGGGCTTTTACTATACTTTTGATGAAAGTTTAATTGATAATGCTGCAAATATAAGTGCAAACCTAGATAACGGTGTATATAAGATTTCAACATCACAGACTATTACTGGTACAGTTAAGCTGGGTATTTCAAACATTTCTACAGATGTTAATTATCAGCCAGCACTAGCTAATGTTAGTAATGGTGATAAAATATTTTATGTGTTATACGCTATTGAAGCGGGCGGCACAGGGGACCCTGTATTTGCTATCGAAAGTAACGGCAATTTAGATATAGTATCTAAAACTATTGGTGACGCGACTTCACAGCCAACTGGTATTATATCTGATTTAGAGGTAAATGTAAATGTTGCTTCATTTGTTGGAACTAGGAGAATTAGCATAGAAGCTACATATTCAAGAGACAGCTATGTAAGAGTGCAGCAAAATGGATTTTTAATTAGTGCCGAAAGAATAGCTGGAAGTGGAGAAGGGGTTCCAACAGCAATTGAAGTAAGAGATGAAATAAGAGACCAAGAAGGCAGTAATGTACCTATATATACTGATAATGATGGAACCAAGTCTTTGTTTCCAAAGGCTTTAAATAATTCTGTTGCTGATCGAGACGGTAGGTTTTTTCCCGACGGAAATATTGATGCATCTAGGCTAACAACAGGGAGCAAATATTATGTTTACGCTTTTGTTGACACTGAAAACTCTACACAGGGGAGAGTATATTCTGCTGTCCCCGGTATAATAGAAATTACCGCAGATGTTTCAAATGAAGCTCCCACATTATATCATAAACCACCAGGCGCTTCAGCAACGTACGTTAATTTTGAAGCGCACATAACAAGCCCCGGCTCAAACGCATCGCTTTCAGAAAGAGGTTTTATATTTTCAACTGTTGAAAATGATTTAAACAATATAAAGACTTTAACTTTTAATCCAACAACATATCAAGCGACTGGAGGCAACGCACCGAGTAATACTTATAAAGTACCCGTACCTATAACAGCTGGTACTAGTGGATTAAATGAAGATTATTCTCTTTTTACAAACAACCCTTTGTTTTTTAATAATGGGGCTTTAAGCACAAATGAAACTGTTTATTATGTAGCATACGCTATAAACGACAGAAACCAAATAGCTTATGCACCTAGCATAATGTCAATGGGCGAAGCGATTGGGTTATCACCAACCCTAGCACAAGGCAGAGGGATGGAAAGAGTAACGACGGTTGCTAATGTAGAACCTAAAATAAGTATTAATCATTTTACTACATATAAATTTAATTCAGATCGGCATCGCGTTTTAAGTCTAGGATTTGATATTGACTCTATTCCAGATAATACAAAAGTAGAGGCTATAGGTCTTGTTTATGCTTATCCTTCGGGCGATAGCTCCGAGTATGGCATAAATGAAACAAATGTTAAAGCCGCGGGGCTATCAAACGGTTTTAATAAAGACAACGATGGCTATAACAAAATAGATAATTCCCCAACTTCCGTTACTATAGAAAGCTCCCAATTTACATACACTGGTTCAGATCCCAATAACCAAATAGGTAATTATACAATACTATACAATAGTAGAGAAAATGAAAACACGGAAGATATTGCAAAATATAAAGAATTATATCCAAATAGTTATTTTGGGCCTTTCAACGCTGGGTTTTCATACTATGCCTATGTAATATACGACGGACAAAAATATGTTTCAAATATACGAGTAGGGTCTTTTTCAGCTGTAATTAATCTTGGTGGGAATGGGTTTGCAACAGGTAGTTGTCATGGCTATAGGATTGGAGCCCCCACAATGTGGTTTGGCGGTGTAGATCCTGCTAAAACACATTTGCCCGAAAACCCTACAACATCAGTGACTCTTTATGCCAGTATGTGCCCAAACGCGCTATTATCAAATAGTGCTTTAGTAGAAATGGGGTTTTATTGGAGCTACGAAAAAATAGAGGGGACTACTGTTAACCAAGAAAAACTTGAAGCATGGGTGGCAAAATCTTCTACTAATAAAGTTAACATATCTGTTACTTCAACACGACCAGACCCAAGAGGTAGCGGAACTGTACAGGCTACAAATTGGACATCAATTGTTACAGGGCCAAATGGAGCAGAGCTTTATGGTGATAAAAAATTTCATTTAGAAACGACCATAACAATACCCGCTGGTAAGGAAGGACAACACATATATTGGACGCCTTTTAACTTAATAAGAAAAGCGGGAATATATAATTTGCCAGGAATTCCAAACATCCCCTCTACACCGCCAATAAAATTTGGCAAAGGAATAGGACTTGGAGAAAGTTTATCATCTATACAAATAGGTAAAACAATAACATCTATAGACGTAGAACCTACTGTTACAATAAAAAGAATTGATGCTAACGCTAGTTACCCCAACTTTATAGGCGCAGCAGAAGAAAACTCACAAAACTATACTATAAGTAAAAAGGGGTTTTATTATAAACCTTCAACAAGTTTTTCTTCTTCAGCAGAAGCCGCTGTAAAAACAGAAATGGCTAATGCTACTAATAGAACGCAATTAAGCGCTTTAAATTTACCAAAAGGACAAGATTATTCTTTTAAACCAACGTCGGCATTATCTAATGGCACCTATTATGTATCTGCTTTTTGCGAAATAATTATAGGAGGGACTACTTACACTAGAATATCAAACAATTATAAATCTGTAACAATAAATGTTTCTACTAATACAACATTAAATACTGTACCAGAACTAAGATCTGATGTATATACTGGCCAAGTTCAAATGAATGGTAGAATTATAAATAACTCTAGTGATGTATTAACTAAAGGTTTTTATGTTATTAAAAAACAAGGACAAAATTCAATATCTTTAACCCGAACAGGTGCAGGATTAAAAAGTGTTTTTGACAGCCCACCCACGGGCGTTACCACAGCTAATGAAATTTCAACTACGGTAGGTTCAAATTTTTCAAAATCAATTACTAGTTTTCAAAAGGGTTATACTTATATATACGCTGCTTATGCTACAAATTCAAAAGGCGAAACAGGTATATCTAATAATGTTACGGAATTGTTTATATCAGATAACACCCCTTCTAAAATAGAAACGGTTCCAGCTAATTACAATACGGTGTATGTAGATTCAGAGGGATACCCCTGTGCTGATAGTAGTTTTAATAGACCTGTTTTAGGGGGAGATCTTTTTATAGAAATAGCTACTGAAAAAAACACAGCAGATAACTGGCGTATTAAATCAACTCAAAAATGGGCCGGTTCTAACATTAGACCTTCTGTGACAAAAAGATTAAAAAATGGAACATATTTTTTAAACATAGGAAGACAGCGCCTTAACCAAGGCGCTTATGAAGCTAAGGCAGGGGTTACATTGGAAAACACTACTGATATAACAAAACAACTTAGAATAGAAATTATTCAACAAGGTGTTGGTACAGGTTTTAGCGATGATGTGGACACTTTAGACTGGTTTAAATATGATATAGATGAAGACGATGACAACAATTTTAGATATTAACATTTAATAAACAAATAATGGCTGACAAAATTAAACCATTTGAAGAAATATTTCCATATCTTAGTTATAGATGGCGATACGATGATGGCGAATACTCGCCTTACGCCCCTTTTACTGAAGCACAGTTTTTGTCGGTTACGTCAACAAATGATTTAGAAAGATACGAAGATGGTTTTAATGTTTTTATGACCAACGATTTAGATTTAATAACGATAACTGCCATACCAAAAGGCCGGGAAGATGTTGTTGCTGTTGATATATTATATACAGAATCTATTTCTACCACTATATACGTTTTAAAAACAATAGAAATACCCGTAGATGAAAGAGATAATGGGTTTATTTATAACATTAAAATACCTAGAAGAGCCTTAGGAAGCGCTTTAGTAAATGACCAATTAAACAGACATTTTGATAATGTTCCTTTAAAAGCAAAAGCTCAAGAAATAACAGCAAACAGGTTAATGTATGGTAATTATTTACATAAGTTTGACCAAGGGGACAAAGAACTCGGTAAAGGGGGCTTTTCTATAGAGACTGGTGTATCTTTTGTTAGTGGATCAACAGCTGGCCCTTCTGTTAAAACAAACAGAAATTACGAAATAGGCGTAATATATATAGATAAATATGGGAGACAAGGAGGTTTATTAACCCAAAAAATAACAACGGGGGATAGCACAGGATCGCTAATTAAAACAAATTTTACTTATTCAGGACTAGCAAAACTAAACGCTAAAATAACCTCTAACCCTCCACCTTGGGCTGTTTGTTACAGATATTTTATAAAGGACACATCGGGAAATTATGAAAATCTAACAGCTTTTAACTCTTATATAGAAGGAAGCGAAGGTGAGGGAGAAGCTTCTAATGTTTATGTTCAATTTGATTCTAAAGATAGAAATAAAATAACAGAAGATTCATTTCTTATGTTACGCAGGTCTACCCATGATGTTCCAGCCGGAACAATAATCAGAGAACAGTTTAGACAACCTGTTTTAGATATTGAAAATGAAGCTCCTGATATAGTAAAACAACAACTATTAGAAAGAGAGATCCAATCGTTAACTAAGTTTTCCTCTGAAGAGGTTGTTGTTTCAAATTCATCTGGTAATGCTCTTCCCAATGGTACAACCGTAGGGCAAACTGTTTTGTTTCTTTCCGATAGAGGTAATAGGTTTAATTTTAATTCTTTAAACGCATATATTTCTTCACAAAGTGGAAGTACAACCTTACAGACAGGCCAAGAGACTGGATTATCAGCTATAACTGTTGATTGCACTGGTTTTACAGAAAGACTTTTATTAAAGTTCAAGGCTTTTCACCCTGTGGATGTAAACGCATTATCTCAAGAAACTCAACTTTGTCTTGTTGACGAGATAGAGTTATTAGCAACTTCTGGTTCTTCAAGAAGAAATTTAATGAAGATAACTTTAAGTAATAGAATAGAGGGCGGTGGAACTGTTGGCACTGGGCTAGGAATAAATAAAGATGGTATAAACATGAACGGCTCGGGTACATATACCGGAGATCGTAAATATAATAACCCTCATCTACAGTTCTCTAAAATAGCATTAACAGAGGAAGCGTTCGACAAATTAAAAGGATCATTTTTTGTAAAAATACCTAGAAGATTTAATAATCCAAGCGAAAATGCCATAATAACTAGTATGCCTATAGCTCAAACAGCTTTAGATGAAGATGGTAAAGTAGAAAAATTAGTAGCTTTTGATTTTGAAACAGACTCTGGGGAAGAGTCCAATTTAGATTTATACTGGGAAAGCTCAAGTACTTTTGAGATTACAGCGGATCATGGCAAAAAAAATATAATAGACTGGAGTAATTGTATTGCTAGGATAGGGGGATCACCAAAAGCTATTTATTTAGAATCAACAAAAATTCTTGATAAGTTTAATGGCATTGAAATGGCCAAATCTATAAGAGTTAATACTCCCGAGGCTGGCTATGCTCAAGAGCGTAGAAAAGCTGGACTAATATTCTCAGGTATATTTAACTCTAAAACAGGCATAAACGAACTTAATCAGTTTAACATGTCTTTAAACCCTACCAAAGAGCTTGAAAACATTTACGGTGGAATACAAAAAATGTTTTCTTTAGATAGCAATTTATTGACACTAACAGAAGATAAAGTTTTTAATGTTCAAGTAGATAAAGACATATTATTTAACGCTGATGAAGGCCTTAACGTAACAGCTACAAGTAAAGTTATTGGGTTTGCTCAAGCGTATAATGGTAACTATGGGATAAGCACACACCCAGAATCATTTGCTTTTTTTGGCAATAATGCTTATTTTACAGATGCTAAAAGAGGGGTTGTGATACAATTTACACCAGCTAATGGACAATTATTCCCCATTAGCTCTGTAGGTATGGCTAACTTTTTTAGAGATCGCATAGGGACAGCTGATAAACTCATAGGGGCTTATGACGGGTCTAAAAAGCTGTATACTTTATCAATGCAAGGGTATGACCCTAACGCGGCTTCTATTGGCTCTGAAACAATCCCAAATGAAACATCGGACATAACATTAGGATATAGTTTAAGAGGCCAAGGGTGGACATCAAGATATAGCTTTATACCAGAGTCTGGTATAACAATGAACAACAAGTTCTACACATTTAAAAACGCTAAAGCTTATTTACATAACTCTGATACTGCGCTTAGAAATAATTTTTATGGAGTGCAATACAATTCAGAAGTAGAAATAATATTTAATGATAATCCGACTTATGTATCGGACTTTTTAACGTTAAATTATGAAGGTGATTCCGGCTGGGAAGCAATAGAATTAATAGGTGACCAAGACGGAACACATAGCATAACAAATGTTAGAATACTTGATTCAGAAGAATCAGGTTTTTTAGGATGGTTTCTTAAAGAAGGTAAATATCACGGTGCAATTGTAGGAACACAACCTACATATATAATTGACCCAAATGGTACTGTAGGTGCTGACGGGTTTTGGCCACTTATACAAGACGGAGCAAACACTCAAGATATATCCGGTACAAAAGGATTTTTCTTAAAAACAAGGTTTAAAACATCAGAAACAACAGCAAAAGAACTTTTTGCGATTAGTTCTGAATATTACATTAGTCAAACATAAAAAAAATAATAAATTATGCCAATACCATTAGCAGCCGTTGGAGCCTTAATAGGCGGCGGTACAAAAATAATAGGATCTCTTATTGGAGGAGGAAAGAGACGCAGAGAGGCAAGAAGAGCAGAAGCTGAATATAATCAGCAAAAAGCTGCTTTTCAAAATTTTCAGTTTACCAACGAATATAAAGGTATGGAAAATGTGTTTGAAGACGCTACAATTAATCAACAAGCAACACAGTTCCAAGCCCAGCAAACAGATCAAGCTTTAGCTCAATCATTACAAGCAGCAACTATGGCTGGTGGTGGGGCTGGTGGGGCTCAGGCTATTGCGCAAGCGGCTTTACAATCAAAACAAGGTATTGCAGCTGATATAGCACAACAAGAGGCTGCTAACAGGGCTGCCATGCTTTCACAAGAAGCTGCATTGCAATCTGCAGAAGCTCAAGCAGATATGGCAATACAAGATAAACAATATGGCCAAACACAACAGTTATTAAACATGGCTTCCGGTAGAAAAAACGCAGCTGACGCGGCAAGAGCAAGAGCTACACAACAGTTGGTTAGCGGTATTGGGACATTCGCCGGCGGTTTAGCCACAAGCGGTATATTTAGTGGAGGTGGTGGAAAAGGAGGCAATGCAAAAAGTACGGGACAAGCTGCAACTCCAGGCAGTTTTAGCGGTAGCTTCACGAACAACACCCAAGGCATGATGGACTCAATGAACTCAACGAATTTAAATTTTACTAACCCAGGAGATTTTTCTGCGTTTACTAATATGCAAACCCCAACATTCCCATAATGGCAAAATTTCAAGCAAGAGGAGGGTATCAAATATCTGTACCCCCTAGAATAACCGGTAATATACATAATTTTTTAAATTATAGTGAAATAGCGGCTGCTGGCACAAATCCAGACTTTACAGCAGAGGCTATATTTGGTGTTGGTTCTGGTATTGCTCAGATGTTTGAAGACGAATTTAAACCTGAGAAAAAAGCAGTTAGTGATAAGCCAAAAGATGATTTTAAACCAACAGAAGCCACTACAACATCTACAGAAACCACAACGTCTGAAGAAATAGAAAACGTTGAAACTCAAATTGATAAGCCTACAGAGAATCAACAAGAAGATGTAATTGACCCTCCACCCAAGCCGGTTATAACCCCAAAGGATCCATATACGGGGCCTGAAGGCCCTAGCGATAACACTCCTCCAAGAACATTTATTGGGCATGAAGGCGGAAGCAGACAAGAAGTTGACCGAAATAACCTTAAGTACCAACAAGAGTTTGAAAAGCTAGACAGAAAAAAAATTAATGATTTAGATATTGCAAAAACTCTAAAAGAAATAAACGAAAAAAAGGACTACGAAGAGCTTTTTAATTCAAATAAAAATTTAGTTAACGCAAAAAAAAATGCAAAGGGACCATTTGGAAGATTCAAAGACGAAAGTCCGTTAGAAAGAATTTCGCGGGAACAACCTCAAATATTTGAAGCATTGAACGCTTTTGCTTATCCATATAAAGGAACAGAATTAGATAGCCCCTTAAGAAGAGTTGCGCACGCCTCTAACTCCCCTATGCTTAAAACAGGTAATTTAAAGTACCGCGAGATGCGCGAAATGGTGTATGATCCTAAAAAAAGAGGTAGTATTGAGACAGCTTTTCAAGAAGGTTTTAACGAACAAGTAAGTAAATATAATTATAGCCAAAAAGTTAAAGCTGATTTTGAAAATGAAGCGGGAGATGAGGTGAGTAGCTTAGTTGTTGATGTTGAGAAGGTAGATGATTTATATCGTAAAAGTGTTTTAGATACTGCTCAAAGAACTAAAACTGCTTTGTATAACGATTATATAGATTATATAAACGGCGACCTTAGTAAGGTGGAGTATGAATCTAAAAAATTAGGTTATCAATCTGAAATAAATGAGCTTACTCAAGCAAATGAAAATTTAGAAAAGTCTGATAAAGAATTTTTTGATAACAAGCATTTAATTGATAAAAATGCTTCTGACCCAGCGGTACTTGATTTTTATAATACAAGGCAACAGGCACCGCAAAACATTGAAATAAGAACAACGGAGGATGGAGTCAAATATTATGTAGGTAAAACTATAAATGGTCAAGATTTTCAATTGCCTGTAAGCAAAATAGCAAATGGCACAGCTGGCATGAATTTAGTACAACAGGTAGATTTTTCGCCAGGTATTACAAACATTGTAACTGGAGCTAAAAAAATAAAAGAGCAGTTAATATTAGAGAATGGGTATGCAATGCAAAATATTCCTGCTGATGACCCACGAATAATGAATTACGCTAAGTCGCAAATTAAATCAATGCTTAATGATGAAAACAACCTAAGGTCTGCAGCGTCAACCTACGGCGATTTAGGAGCTAACGCTTACAAAGAGCAAATAAAAGACTCTGAAGATAAAGAACTTTTAATGAATGATCTTACTGACCAAATGTATGACCAAGTGTTCATGCCTCAATATGTACCAGAAAGAAAACAGACCATAAGTGCATCAAGATCTAAAGGCGGAAGCGTAGCAGAAAGAAATAGAGCTGCTAATATAGCTAGATTAAACCAAATAGGTAGTATAACAGCTGGTAATTTCAAAAACCTTGAGTCTGAAATAGATTTAACAAAGTACAGTTTAGTTGAATAAGAAGGTATTTATTATGTAACAGACAAAAAGGGCAATGAATTAACTACGCTTGATTTATCCAATCAACAAGCTACAAAGTCTAAGCTACTTGACTTCATGAAAGGTGGTGGTGGTGGTTTTGGCGAAATATCAAGTCAAGCAGACTTATCACAATATAATTTTGATATAAAATGAACGAAGAAGAATTCATCGCAAAACTAAAAGACGCAGCAGGCAGAATGCAGGCTGACGGCATAGACCCAACACAAATTCAAGGATTTATTGACCAGAAAAAAAATGAATGGAAAGCTAAACACGGGGGAAAGACAAACGCTGTTGCGGAGGAGACTGCAACTGTAGCAGCAGGCCAACAAAGCGAGTTGGATTCGCAGTCGGAAAATGGTTTATCGGAGCAACAAGAAATTCCTGAAGTACCTACATGGCTTGAAGAAACATTTGGTCAAGATACTTTGGGTGTAGATTTTGCTAGCGATATGTATCGCGCTGTAAAATCCGGATGGAGACAATCAAGTGCAGCGGGCGAAATAGCTGATGTATTTACAGGTGACCAATCAGACGAAGCTTTGAATACTATGCGTGAGCAAATGCAATATATTCAAGAAACTGCCCAATCTGAAGAAATGCAATCTTATCAAAAGGCTGTTGAAAAATACAAGCAAGAAGGAGACAGCGGATTTATGGCTGGATTAAAAGCTTTTGTAGAAAACCCAAGTATCGGTCCTGAAGTTATGGTTTCTTCTGCTGTTCAATTAGCAGGCACAGCCTTAGAAGGTGGGGCTGTTTCTGGTTTAGTTGCAGCGGGGGCTGGGGCTGGAGCAGCTGCGGGAGGACTACCTACAGCTGGTATTGGAGCTTTACCAGGGGCTATAGCTGGAGCACAAGGCGCATCAATGATGGCTATGGAAGCGCTTGGTACTTTTAGTGAGCTTCTAAAAGAAAAAGTTGAAGAAAAAGGCGGGAAGTTTTCTAATAATAATGACATTAGAAATATATTAGAAAGCAGCGATGATATGTCTGAGCTTTATAGAAAAGCTATAGGTAGAGGTGTTGCTATTGGCACAATAGAGGCTATTACCGGTGGAATTGCGGGTAAGATCGGAGCCGGAGCTAAAGGATTAATAGGGTTACAAAAAGTACCTAAACTAGCAGGGGCATTGGCTGTGGAAGCAGCAGGTGGAATGGCTGGTGAAACAGCGGGTATGCTTGCGGCTGGCCAAGAGCTTGCTGGAGAAGAAATATTTCTTGAAGGTATCGCAGGTGCACCAACAGCAATTGCACAATCATCTTTACAAGCGGCTGGATTAGGCGATCCTCAATATAGAGTTAACGGTAAAAAAGTAAAAGCAAGAGACGGTAAAACCACTATAAATGATATGGTTGATAACGCTTCTGACGAAGACTTTGCTGGAATGCGTGTTAAAATTAAAAACGACCCAAAGCTTGAAGAAAAAGTTCAAGAACGCCGTAAAAAAGTAATTAAAAATAATAAAGAAGCTGTTAAACAAAAAATACAGCCAGAAAAAGCAACAGACCTTAAAAGAAAAATTGAGCTTGAAATAAAGAAAACCGAAGCTGAGGTTGAAGAAATAAGAAAAACAGATGGAGATACCGTTGCTGAAGCTGCTGAAAACCGCGTTAAACAATTAAAACAACAGCTTAATGATATTGATAATCATATAAATTATCAACTTGACGAGCTTAATGAGGAAGAAACTTTAAATTTAATGAACATGGACGATGAAGTTTCCATGTATCAATCTGTATTAAACGATCCTGGCTCATCTGAAGCCGCTAAAAAATCTGCTGAAGCTGAATTAGTTAGATTAAAAAATAATCAGATAGAAGTGCTTAATAACACTGATTCATCTGACTTAGCAAACCCGGAAGGACCTCGCAAGCAAAAGAACGTTGATCTTTCTAGAAAAACTCAAGAAGCTTTTGAAAAAGGAGATTTTGACGGCGTTGTGGAAGCTCAAGGCGGAACAATTGGATCTATTGCAACTTCTTTGTGGTCAAGAGTACCAGCTGATAAACAAGTCGGCACTTATGACGGTTTTAAATCCGCACTCGTTACAGCTAAAGGTGGTTTACTAGATATGCTTAAAACATACGACCCTAGTTTAGGTGTTCCGTTAGCTGCTTATATTGGTGATAAACGCAAAGGTTTAAGAGTTAGAGCTAATCGTATTATAAAAGAGTTAACTAAACAAGATACACAAGTTAGCACAGACTCTACGGAGGCTTTAAATTCTTTTTCTAGTAACGAAATAGATATTGATAAAATTAATTTAGGGCCTAAATACAATTCACAAAGATTAGGATTAGGTACTAATTTATTAGATGAAGCGGCCAACAATGTAGAGCTTGGCACCGTTGCTATTGAAAAAGCGCTTGCAGATGCAGATGCTAAAGCAGAAACTAAAGGTAAACCATTATCTCAAAAACAAAGACAGACCGCTTCTGAAAAAGCTTTTAATAAATTCTTTAAAGATCAATATGCTAAAAGAGTAAAAGATAAAATTGGTAAAAAGCTAGATCAAAAAGAGTATATTAAAAACAATACAAAAGCTCTAAAAGAAATAGTTATTGCTAATACTAATTTTGCAAAAGGTAAAGGCTTAACTAAAGATTGGAATAAATATCCACCATCAGATCAAGCTTTTCAAGATTTTTACGAAGGAACTGATACTGATAATTCACAAACTATTAGTGATAGAAAAGCAGCGTTAGCGGAAGCTGTATCAGCTCAAATAGGTAAAGACGCCAAAGATAATTACTTTGAGGGTAAAGAAGCTGAGCGTGCAAAAATAGGTGAAGATTTAGGTATATCTTATCAAATAGATGAAGAAATTCAACAACAAATTGATGAAATTACCGGTCAAAACATTTTAATTGACGGAACAGCTGAAGGAGATGTAGAAGCTTCTATAACAAATATAAACAAGCTAGCTAAAGAGCTAGGTATTGAAAACTTTGATAGAAGAGATCCTAAATTTATAAAAAAAGTAATTAAAAGCTTAAGCAAAGTTGCTGATTTAGGTTTACTAAGTATAGAAATGCTAGAAGGGCTTTCTATGGCTAATTTTGGGGCTGTAAATGAGCGAAGAGCAGATGGTAATAAATATTACAAGTTAAAAGATGGAACTTTTGTTTTAGGAATTGAGACCGGCAAAACAGACTCAAAAGGCAATAAAGCTTTTAAAGCGCCTGAAGGTGACTTAATGCCTAAAGATGGGGGTCTGTTTTATTCTGTAAACGACCCGGCTTTTGTTAATATAAAAAACAAAATATTAAAAGCTAATAATAAAAAAGGAACTAAGTCGGTTGCTCCTGCTGTTAATGTTGAAGCAACTAAAAAAGACTCAAAAACTTATAAAGAAAATAAAAATAAACAAGAAAACAACGAAAAAGCTTTTAATGAATTTTTAGGAGCAATGGATAGTATTGCGCAGATAGATCCTTCTTTAATGCTGGTCATGGTTCATGATGGTTATAGAGGCTCTAACGGTATAATAAAAGTTGTCGCTCCTGTTAAATACTTTTCTAAAACACTAGAATTTGGTACTAAAGGAACTAAGTATGGTGAATCATATAAAAATAACAAAGAAAGAAACTATAGAGATGAACACAATCCGCCCGCAAGTGTAATAGGTTCTTATATAGCTAAACACGCTTTATTAGGCAAAGCGAGGGAATCTCGTCCTCTTTATATGAAACAATTTCATAGGGTAGTATTATCTTTAAAGTCAGATGAAATTTTAGATAAAGCTAAACTTGGTGGCGTTATGCCTAGTTCGTTTAGATTAATACTTTCAAATAGCTTAGGTAGATACTTTAACGAATTTACATCTAAAATAGACGGAGGCATTGACCCAAATAGTATAATAGACATTGAAACGGGCAAATCAATACGTGAAATATATGGCATTGATAGCAATGGGGTTGCTGCTTCATTAGAACTAACAGAACAGTTTAAAGACAAAACTCCAGATAAAATTCAGTCAGCTATTCAAAAACAGGAAGATTTAAATTCTGATCCTGAATTAACTGATTCTGAAAAAGCTGAAGCTTTGAGTGATTTAATGTCTTCTGTTTACGGTGTACAAGTTACTAGCGATAAACAAGCGGCTATTGATTATTTAGTTGAGCAGGGTAGAAGTAAAGAAGATGCTGCTAAAGATGTTGAAGCAAGAGGATTTAAAACATCTGATTTTATTTACATTAACCCTAGTAAGGCTGGTGTTGATACAGCAATGCATGAGTTTACCCATTTGTGGGCGGATCTTGTGTATGCGAAAGATCCTGAGCTTTTTAATGCTATTTTCGAAAAACTAAAAAGCCACCCAAGATACCAAGAGGCGGTTAATCGCATGTCTAAAGGAGACTATGCTAAATTAATACCTGGTTCTTATGAGTATAACAATGAGATCATGGCTCATATACTTGGAGAAGAAGGGAAGTCTCTTTATGAATTATTTGAAGGTGATGCTGAAGCTAAAACTTTAATTGATAAATTCTTTGATTATATTAAAGAAGCTTTAGGTTTTGATCCGGCTACTAAAAACTTTGCCGACTTAACTGTTGACGAAGTAATTAAATTAGCTGTAAAAGACATTTCAGAAGGAAACCCTGCTGCTAATTTTGATAAGCTTAAGAATGTTGCTGAAGGGAAAAGCTGGTATGCTAAAACAGAAGCTACAGTAAGCCCAAGTGCTAAAGCAAAAGCTGATCCTATATTAAGAGCTTTAAATAAGTTAAAACTTTCATATAGAGAAAACAAAAATTTAGCACAAGCAATTAATGATGCTTACAGCGAAGTTGAAGGAATAATGGATTTCTTAGATTTTGCTAGGTTAATAGCTAAAAACACTAAAGAAATAACTACAGGTAAAACAAAACAATTACTTGTAGCTAAAGCTGAGGTTATTAAGGCTAATAAAATTGCTGAAGAAAGCGCTAAGAAACAAGCTGAAGCAAAAGTAAGTGAAGATTACGCTACTGAATTACAGAATAAATTTAGAAGACTAATTTATCAAGCTAAAGGAGAAGGTGCTAAAGCTTCTAGATGGTTTATACCACCGAATGCTGAAGACTTTAAAGGATTGCTATACACATTTTTACCAAAAGGTGAAGCGGGTGTTGCTGCTAAAAAATGGATGACAGAGGTATTATTAAAACCATACTCTGATGCTATTGCAGCACTTGATACTGAAATATTAAACAAGTCTAAAGCCTGGGCAGCAATGTCAAAAGGTTTTGATTTTAATCAGAAAGTTGATGGCTCCCCTTATACTTTAGGTGATGCTATAAAAGTTTATAACGCACTTAAAGAAGGTAAAGATCCTGGCATTGCTAAGAAGAAGCACCTAGATGCGCTTATACATGCAGTTGAAAGTAACAGTGAAGTATTAGATCTCGCTAATGAAATAGCTGAGTCATTTCCAATAGATTTAAAAAGCGGATGGCAAAACAGATCGTTTGCAAAAGAAATATATGACTCTATTAATGATGGTGCTCGTAAAAGACATTTAGAAACGTTTAGCGCAAATGTTGACGCTATCTTTAATGATACTACTTTAGATCTTATTGCAGATCAGTTTGGTGTTAAATACAGACAAGCTTTAGTTAATACATTAAGACGTATGAAAAGCGGTAGAAATAGAACCGCTAACGACGCGAACGCTAATGCTTATATGAACTGGTTAAATAGAGCTGTTGGTACAACGATGTTCTTAAACACTCGTTCTGCTGTATTGCAGTTATTATCTACACTTAACTTTATTGGTAAACCCGGTAATAATTTATTCCAAGCAACCGCTGCATTTGCAAATAGAAAACAATGGAACGAAGATTACAAAAAGTTGTGGGATAGTGATTATTTAACTAATAGACGTGATGGTGCTAAGTTTGATGTATTAGCTGATGAAATTGCTAACGATCCTGATAACTGGATAAGTAAGATACTACAAAAAGGTTTCTTACCGACTAGATATGCGGATAGTTTTGCTATTGCCTTAGGGGGAGCATCGTTCTATAGAAATAGAATAAACTCTTTAATTAAAGAAGGAATGAGTGAGGCTGATGCTGAAGTTCAAGCTATGAAAGATTGGAGGCAAGCTGCAGAAGAATCTCAACAATCTTCTGATCCATCTAAGATTTCTGAAATACAAGCATCATCTATTGGTAAAATAATTTATGCTTTTGCTAACACGCCTTTTCAGTATGCAAGGATAACTAAAAGAAAATTACAAGATTTAACATCTGGAAGATCAGCCGCAGAAGGCAATGTTCAAAAAGATTTAGGTACTATCTTTTATTATTCAATGGCACAAGCTTTAATATTTAATGCTTTACAAAGTGGGCTTGTTGCGTTATTAATGTCTGACGACGAAGATGATGAAGAACTAAAAGAAGAGAAGTATGTTTCTATGCTAGAACGCTCATTAACATCTTTTGCTAAGTCTACTGGAAATCCAGGAGCTGTAGCGTCTACATTATACGCAATGATGAAAGAAGGCTACTTGCAACAAACAGGTAAGAAAAGACCAGATGCAAATGCTTTTGCTGTAACAGCCACATCAATATCACCACCACTTAATTCTAAACTTAGAGATATAGCTGGTGCATATAGAGCTTACAATAAAATTGAAGATGGTGATGCTTTCACTCCTTCTCTTGACAACGAAGCTTTAACTATGGCTGGTGAAGTTGCCGCAGTTGCTGGCTTACCTTTAGATAGAGTAATTAGAAAAGCAAGACATCTTGCCGCTATATCTAATGAAGAAGCTGAGTTATGGCAGAAAATTTGGATGTTAGCTGGATGGAGTGAATGGGAACTTGGTGTTGACAAACCTAATGTAGGTGTTAAAAAACCTAAAATTAAAAAGGTTAAAATAATAAAACCAAAACTCGTTAAGCCTAAATTAAAAAAATCACCTACTAAGAAATTAGAAAGAGGAGTTGCTGGTAGAGCTAATAATGATGGAACTATAGAGATAGACCCTAATCTATCTCCTGTTGAACGTGAGAAAACTATCGCGCATGAAGAACAACATATGAAAGATATGAAAGCTGGGAAGCTTAATTATGATGATGATTATGTATATTGGAATGGTGGTAAATACGAACGTAAAAACGGTAAGATTAAATACAAGGGTAAATCTTATATAGAAGGTCATAAAGATCTACCGTGGGAGAAGAAAGCATATGCTGCTGAACCTTCAACCGCTGAAGCAAAAAAGCGTACTAAATTATACGCATAAAAAAAAGGGATGATACCA
>VMHT01069413.1_pt1 | contig 17495 bp, 35 predicted proteins | sample 4693611 | NCBI WGS metagenome assembly VMHT01 (sample SAMN12280063, study PRJNA550983) | marine metagenome | isolation source: seawater sampled from same location over 5 years 0.02-0.2 micron viral filtrate | place: USA: collected off the coast of southern California halfway between the port... ...
ATTCTTACATTCAATTTAGAAACAAAAGAACTAGTTAATGAACTCACTACATATGAGTTTATTCTACATCAGTTCAGTGAATCATTTGATGGGTGGATAGGTGCATTTAGGGAATCTATTCGCAAGAGGACTAAGGGTATTCGTGAAAAAGTATTCATTGGATTGTCTAGTGGGTACGATAGTGGTGGCATTGCATGTGAATTGAATAATCAACATGTTCCATATAAAGCATATACTGTTGTTGGTAATGAAGATCAGGATGTGCTTCGTAAGAGATACGAAATGTTCAATGAAAACTCTTGTGGTGTAAATCTACAGGACAATCGTTGGGCATATAAAGACTACATTAATAAGAATGTAGAGGAGTTTAAGTATCGTATCTATTCCTCTAGTAGTGATTACAATGAGTTCAACACTAGACTGCAGGATGATAATGGATCCTGTGGTCTTTCTATGATTTGTGATAATGCTCGTAAGGAAGGGCATAAAATTTATCTCTCTGGATCTGGGTCAGATGAAATCTTCTCTGACTATGGATTCAACGGTGAGAAGAAGTTTATGCATAGTAATTTTGGTGGATTGTTCCCTGAAGATTTGTCAACTATTTTTCCATGGGCTTCATTTTATGGGAGCACTATGGTATCATATCTTGCAAAGGAGGAGTATGTTGCTGGTTCCTATGGAATAGAAACACGTTATCCATATTTGGATAAATACGTCGTCCAAGAATTCTTATCATTAAAACATACATTAAAGAATTCAAAGTATAAGTCTGTGCTTGATGAGTATCTGACTAGATCAAACTATCCATTTGAAAAAAATATTAAGAGAGGTTTTTGATGTCGTCCACATTATCTAAAGAAGTTCTTCTAAAGCACAAGAAGAATAATGTATTCGTAGAAACAGGAACACTTTGGGGTGATGGAGTTGCAGTTGCTCTAGAGTGTGGATACGATAAGGTGATTAGTATTGAGATCGATCCTGAACGTGTCATAGCAAACTCTGAAAGGTTTGCTGATGAGATTGCAGATGGTCGTGTGGAATTAGTTGAGGGTGATACCTTTGATGTATTTGAAGGTATTGTTGATGGTCTAGAAGAACCAGCAACTTTCTGGTTAGATGCTCATTGGGATAATGATGGAGCACCTATCGGTGAGTATAAGTGCCCACTTCCATTTGAACTTAGTGCAATTTCAAAGAGTAGTGTCAAAACTCATACTTTGATGATTGATGATCGTAGACTCTTTGGTGATACTGGTAGCACTTGGGGTAATACAATTAATGAGAATGAGATTTATGAGCAGGTAACTGCTATTAATAAGTCCTACTTCATTGCCTATGAGGATGGACATGTAGAAGATGATGTTATTGTTGCACATTGCTGATTATGAATTATAATATTTTTACTACGGCTAATAAGTCGTACTTCCCGTTTGTTGATGTACTTGTAAATTCTCTTACTGAGAACTGCTCAAATCTTAACAGAATTTATATTGCTGATTGTGGTTTGGGTAAGTATCGTAAGTACCTTCAAGATAAAGATAATGTATCTATTATGGATACTGATGTGACTGATGAATACTCTGGTGTTCATTCTGAGGGTTGGGTAAAAGCAACACAACAGAAGACTAGAGTTCTCAGTAAACTCTTAACCATGATGGAATTTGAAGAACCACTCATTATGATTGATAGTGATGTATGTGTGCTGGAAGATCTAGCACAGGTTGTTGATACTGAATTTGATATGCAAGTAACAACAATGAATACTGGTGGACATTCCCGTGCTGATGGAATCTTTATTAGTGAGATTGCAAGTTTCTTGATTATTAATAATTGTGATCTTGGTAAACGTTTCGTCCGTACTTGGATTAAACAGATGGAAGAGTTTGCTGGAAATGATACTCCATTTCCTCACGAAACTCCTGCACTAAATATCACATTGCAGAATAACAAACTCCTTAATGTTGGTTATCTAAAAGAATTAGAAGTATGTGCAGATCAAGAGTTGACTTCTGATACTCTTTCTGTACACTTTAAGAGTAATGGTTCTACAAGTGATAATCCTGTGGTAAACTTTGAAAAGAGAGTGATGTCTGTTGATAATAAAACTAAGACTGATCTTGATATTGACAAATACTTGAACGAAGAAATTTACGATCAATGGAGATCTGAATATGAAACTAACTGATATTCATACACAATTTAAAACTGATAAGGGAACTGCTCATGACTATATTGGTTGGTATGAACAGACATTTTCTGATCGTAGAACTGATGAACTGAATGTTCTTGAGGTTGGTGTTCTATTCGGTGGTTCACTTAAGATGTGGGAGCACTATTTTCAAAATTCAAACATATATGGTGTAGAAGATTTTTCTCAAGAAGATGGTCAATGGCATTATCAGTATGAACCAGTTGATGGTGATGCTGTAATGGAAGATGTGAATAGTCATGAACGGATCACATTGTTTAACTTTGATTGTGAAAAAGAAGATAGCATTAAACAAAATTTTGGTGATCTAACATTTGATATTATTATTGATGATGCTAATCACAAACTCACTCAACAGATGAAGAATGTTAATAATTATCTACCATACCTTCGTGATGGTGGAGTTTATATTTGTGAGGATGTTCAAACTGCTGAAGGTGCAAAAGAATTATGTGATTTTATTTCTGAGTCTTATCCTGGAGCACAAACTTATACCATCGAATGTGATCTAAACAAAAAATCAGACGATAGGTTAGTAGTAGTTGTATGAGAACTTTAAACATCTATTGTGATGGAGGTTTTGGAAACCGTTATGGAACTTTGCTTGGTGGACTTGCTGTAGCAAACTATCATAAGATGCGTCCAGTTGTTGTCTGGAGAGACACTTCTGCATGTCGTTTACCATTCAACGAAATCTTTTCATCTAATATAGATGTTATTGATCAACCACTACAGGAATTTTCTGGTTGTGTTCTTTTAATGCACGAAGATTTTATTCAAGGGAAACAGAATTATAATATTAATTCTTTTGAATCTATTGAGAGTCTTCCTTTATCTGATTGTGGAATTTATCTTTATAATAATAATTGGATTCCTGAATGGATTGATAATGAATTAATTATTGAAGCAGGAAGACAGTTAAAGTTTGTAGATAAGATTAAAAATTTCTGCGATCAATATTGCAAGAAACATAATGTGACTCTATTCACGATTGGCATTCATCTGAGAGCAACAGATTTCAATACTTATACTCCCACGTTTGATAAAGAATATAAATGGATAGAAGATCAACCCGATGAAAAGTTTTTTGTCTTATCTGATGATCCAAATGTTGAAAAGAAATTTAATAAACTTGATAATGTAGTTGTTCGTAGAAAAGAAAACTACGTTGAAAAGGAAAATAAAGATGCTGGTTGGTGTGGAAATGTAGAAAGGACATCTAAGAGTGTCCTGGATGCTTTGATAGACTTGACAATTCTTTCTAAAACAAATATTATGGTAAACTCACCCAGTTCATTTTTGAAAACTGCTTTGTTATTACGCAAGATTAATGGATAAAAATAAATCAACACACAAACTTCAAGGTTTTGGTCCTATCTACTATCTCAATCTCGATGGTCAACCAGAGAGACGTGAGTTTATGGAGGACCAATTTAAGTATTGGGAGATTGAAAATTACGAAAGGATCTCTGCATATGATGGTAGGGATGATGATCTGAGTGACATTCTGAAGGGTCGTTATCCAGAGAGAATGTCTCCTGGTGAGATTGGATGTGTTACATCACATCTAAAGGCAATTAGGCACTGGTTAGACACTTCCGATTCACCTTATGCTGTTTTCATGGAGGATGATTGTAGTCTTGATCTAGTAAGGTTCTGGCCATTTACTTGGAGAGACTTTTACTCTCGTCTTCCTTATGACTGGGATTGTGTTCAGATCTCTATTATCTGTACAGGTGATATTCATGTCAGACTTCATAAACGTTTTGTTAATGATTTCTCAACAGCATGTTATATTATGAATCGTCGGTATGCTGAGAAACTCATGCATTTCCATGTTAAGGGTGTTGACAAGTATAAACTTGATAATGGTGTTAAACCACGTCCAGTTGCGGACGATCTCCTGTATAACGCAGGGAACACGTATGCACTTCCTTTACTTCTATACAGAACTGAGTTAGGTTCTTCTATTCATCCAGAACATGTGGATGTATTTCATAAACAAAACTATCAGTCTCAATGGAATTTCTGGGAGACTTCTGGATCAAAGATGAGTCTTGCTGATATTGTAAACTATGATCCATACCTAGGTCGAGTTACAGAACCAACACCTCAGGGTTGACAAAACTTAATACTTCCTATATAATTAGGACATAAATCTTTACAAAAGGAAATGACTGTTACTACAAACGAACAGGGACAACAAAATCTGTTTGCCAAAGAACCACAAATGTATGTCACTAAAACCGACGCAGAACGTTACGGTTATGAGTCATATGCTGAGCGGGCAGAGAAATTGAATGGACGCACTGCTATGCTTGGATTTGTTGCTGCTGTTATCTCTTATGCTACTAGTGGTAGTGTATTTTTCTTTGGTGTCTTCGGATTCTGATGACTGAAATTATCTTCACCGTCACGACAGTTGCTTTTTTCTGTCTTCTCGGTTATACTGTGGAACAACTATCTGAAACTTACTAAAACTGATGGCTTTTAACATTACACTCAAGACCACTGAAGGAGATCGTATCATTCAGTGTGAAGACGATCAGTACATTCTCGATGCTGCTGAAGAAGCAGGTGTTGATATGAACTACTCTTGTCGTGCTGGTGCTTGTTCATCGTGTGCTGGCAAGATTATCAGTGGTACGGTTGATCAATCTGATCAATCTTTCTTAGATGATGATCAAATTGAAACTGGATTTGTACTCACTTGTGTTGCATATCCTACTTCAGATTGTGTCATTGAAACAGAACAAGAAGAGAACCTTTATTGATGACGGATCCCAATGCTCTCTATAATGATATGGAGAGACTAAATGCCCTTTACGAAGAACTCTGCTGGGGCCATGATGATGAACTAGTATTCACACATGAAAATGGTAGAGTCATTGTTTACAACAAAACACAGGAGCAAAACAAATGAACGAAAACGCAGAACGCATTAACGGTTGGGCAGCAATGATCGGAGTCATTGCAGCAATGGGTGCATATGCATCTACAGGACAAATCATTCCAGGTATTTGGTGACATAAATATATCTACGTTTAGAATTTCGCAGATTTAAAATCATGCCAACTTGGAGAGAAAAAAAGGAATCTATAGAAGATCATCCTACTACCGAAACTTCTGTTGCTCTACCTCTAGCAAGGTTTGTCTTTCGAGAGGATGGTGAGTTTGTCGAAAGAAATACTAGAGAATTATTTCAAGGAAAACGAGTTGCTATCTTTGGAGTTCCTGGTGCTTTCACTCCGACTTGTACTAATAGTCAAGTACCCGATTTTGAACAAGCATATGATGAGATCATTGCTGCTGGTGTAGATGAGGTATATTGTATTAGTATAAATGATTCATTTGTAATGAATGCATGGAGAGAAAGTTTAGGTGTAAAAAAAGTAAAGTTCATTCCTGATGGAAATGGATTTTTTACTAGACAACTTGGTAAGTCAGTATTTAAAGCAAACCTTGGATTTGGTGTTAGGTCTTGGAGATACTCTGCAATCATTGACTCAGATCTTATTGAAGTCATTTTCAGTGAAGAGGGTCAGGTTGACAATTGTGAACAAGATCCTTATGAGTGGTCAAAACCCAGTAAACTACTTGCTTATCTGAAAGATGTCGATCGGAGATCATTGGAAGTTGATTCTGATGAGGATTCTGATTCACTTGATAAACTGAGTATATTAGAAAGAGAAATCTTCCTCAATACTAAATCTGCGTTCAAAAGATAACCTTGATTTTTTTATAGTATGAACAAATTGTTTTTATTCTTAGGTGTTGCAGCACTACTTACTGGTTCGACAGCATGTGCTACAGCACCTAAGAATCATGTTAAAATTCCTACAGTTGATCTTATCACTGAAGATCCCGAATGGATATGTAATGATTGTTCAGAAAGTGAGCAATATGTATTAGCACAATTACAAGAAAGGACTAAGATCACCGATCGCAATGCCTTAGCAACGATCATGGGTAACATCAAACAAGAGAGCAAGTTCATCTCCAACATCTGTGAAGGTGGTGCTCGTGTCTCCTATACCGAATGTAAGGTTGGTGGATACGGTTTGATCCAGTGGACCAGCATCGGTCGTTATAAAGGTCTTGGAAACTTCTGTGCTAAGTATGAATGCAACCCTAGCAGTCTGGAAGGTCAGACTCGTTGGATGATTAACGAACCTATCTTCCAACGTTACCTACCTATGTTTGAGGGTGGTGGACAAACTGTAAGTCAGTATATGGTTCCTGCATATTATTGGTTGGGATGGGGAATCAAAGGCAACCGTGAATTGTATGCTTATGATTATATTGAAAAATTCACATTAGATAGGGGTTGACAGACTCAAAGAAGTGTGTTACTATAAATAAATGTTACAACTGTCACACACAACTATGTGCCAGTTGTAATATAACTAAACGAAGACAAGTCGAGTCTTCTATCATCTGTGGGTAAACTCCACAAGTAAAAAAGGTATTAAACAAATGATCATTAAATCTGTATTCGCAGCAACTGCTGCTCTTTCTGTCTCTGCAGGCGCTGCCCTTGCAGGTCCATATGTCAACGTGGAAGCCAACTCAGGTTGGACTGGTTCCGATTATTCTGGGACCACGACAGATCTTCACGTAGGGTACGAAGGTGCTCTTGGTGAGTCTGGTTCATACTACGTTCAGGGTGGTGCTAGCCTAGTCTCTCCTGACAATGGCGAAACCGACACCGTTCCTTCTGGTAAGGCAGGTCTGGGTCTTGCACTCACCGATGCACTGGGTGCATATGGTGAAGTCTCATTCGTAGGTTCAGGTGACGAAGACCTTGACCGTGGATACGGTGCTAAGTTGGGTGTCAAGTACTCTTTCTGATCTTGTAGACACATAGACATCTAGATGTTATACTGGGGGTGCGACGGCATCCCCCTTTTTTTATGAAAAAATATCTTATAAACTTCATAACTAATCCAGGGACACTGACCTCCCTTATGTTGCTGGGAATGATAGCATTGATAGGGACACTACATAACCATGCTCACTATGAAATGACTATGGATGCAGATTCTTACGTTAGACAATGGTGTAGAGCATCAGCAGAAAACAAAAAGACTTGTATCCGTTATGGTGGAGACATGGATTACTAATGAAAAAGAAAGAAATTCTAGATCAAGTCGAATTGCTTAAACGTCGAATTGATAGACTGGAATCAGATTATTCTCAAGTTTTGGTAAAGTATGCTAAATTAGAATCTGAATTTGAAATCTTAAAACAAGAAGATGATTACTTGATTTCTAAGGATGATGATATATACTAAAGAAGGATGAATATTTACTATGTCCGAATTTCCAAAAGACTGGAGATACGCTGATGACCGTATGCAAATGAGAGCAATGGTCTTTCGTGCTCTTAGTCATCACTTAGAAGAACATTGCCGTGCAGTATATGAATTTTGTCATGACTGGGTAAGTCAAGGCAATCAAAATACAAACAACATTGAACACCATTTTCAGAATTATTTGAAGGAGACACATGATGAAAAAGTTTACAAACTTGAAAAGTGCCTTGAGCTCAATCCTAATTGGTACTTGCCTATTAGGGATGACTCCAGTTCAGGCTGAAGAAGAACTGACACAAGGTTACTACAGTATGGATGCAATGGGATGTATGCTGCTGGGAGAATGTACTGATGGAGTCAAAGAAGTCAATAACCTTTTGGATGTTTCTAGTCAGTATCCTAATACTGATTCCTTTTATCCTATTAGTGCTGAGTTCAACTCAATGCTTTCTTCCCTTAACACAATCGGAGTTAAGGTGTTTCTAGCACCAGAGAAGTATTTTCCAGTAGGACATCGTGGTGTCTACCACACTGTCTCTAATAACTTCTTTTTGAACGAAAGATTTATGGGTCGTCCACATATTCTGATGAGTGTGATGCGTCATGAAGGATGGCACGCCGCACAAGATTGTATGGCAGGAACGATTGACAATAGTCTGATTGCTATCATCATGCCTGAGGATACTGTTCCTCCTATCTGGCGTGAGATGGTAGAATCAACTTATCCAAAGTCTGCATGGCCATGGGAAGCAGAAGCATCTTGGGCAGGTAAGACTGAGGCAATGACTGCGGATGCACTAAATGCCTGTGCTGCTGGTCAAATGTGGACTGAATATGAACCAACACCACTGACACGTAAGTATCTGGTAGACTTCGGATATATTACAGAGTAATGCTTACTATTTGGATTCACACGGTAGCATTCTTTCAAGTGGTTGTGATGAATTGTATCCAACCAGTTAACTGGCAATACTGCTATCGTGTTGATCAGTGGTTGATTCCTGATTTAGTACATGCTTGGGAAATTAAAACTGGTAAGTATGTTCCGTATCAGGAAGAAAGAAACTATTTAAAATAGTTGTTGAGGAAGTCCTAACAAAAGGTTGATTTATGAGACAGAATCTCCTATAGATAGTGTAGTCGTAAGAGAAATATGAAATTCTTCTTCGCATTTTTGGCTACACTATTTTTTGCGCTTCCTGTATGGGCAGTGGATGTATCAATGGGTGCTGGTGGCAACTTAGTATTTGAACCTAATGAGATTACAATATCTGCGGGTGACACAGTTCACTTTATTAACGAAGCACTACCTCCTCACAATATTATTGTAGAAGGTCGTGCAGATCTTTCCAGAGAAGCATTACTATTTGCTCCTGGAGAAACACAAGACGTTGTATTTGCTGACGCAGGAGACTATACTTTCTTCTGTGGTCCTCATCAAGGAGCAGGTATGACTGGAGTTATTCACGTAAATTAATTAGAATCATGAAAGTTGGAATGATTGGTTTGGGTCGTACTGGTGAAGGTATGGCTCGACGTATGCTTGCAAAGGGAATTGAGGTTTGGGGTTATAGTAGTACTAACTATGAGAATGCCTGTGGACAATATGAAGCAGGACATATTAGTGGATGCGTAACTTCATTAGAGTATCTTGTTAGAGCAGTTAAATCTGATCGTAAGCAATATACTAGTGCTGGTAGAATTCCTGGCATCTTTCAGATCACACTTCCAGAGCAAAAGGCAGAAGATACACTTGATGAGTTACTACCTTTACTTGAAGAGGGTGATATTATTATTGATCACAGTACCACTGATATAACAAAATGTCAGGAACTTGAGAAGTACTGCTCTAAGTTGGGTATATCATATATCTTCTCTGGAGTATATGGAGCAACTTATGCTATCAATGCTTGTTCTAAAATTTTCCAATCTCTATCTCCAGGTAATGTTATCTAATGGCAAGTGAATTTGATCCATGTGAAGCACCTATTGAAGGTGAAGTTGATAAATGGGGGTTTACAATTAAACCATCTATTAGTGATGATGAATTGATTCTTCGATGTTTACGGAATGCTCCATGTGGGTCTGACAAGAAACAAGCAGAACGATTGATTAAAATTTACCAGGATAAAATTTAATGACTTTAGCACATGTCCTACTTTTCGGATCACTACCCTTTATATGTGCCACCGCATATTTCGGGCACAGAAAAGGTGAAAATAACTATTATGAAACTGACGCCTACAGAGGAAATGGAACAGCGCATTAGAATGCGATTTGCATTCGCAATGTCTTCATTTGGGAGAATGTTTAAACCTTCAGGTATATCACAAGAAATGAGAGAACTTTGTAATCAATGGTCCAATATTGAAGAGCAACCACCTAAAGGAGACTTATATCAGGTGGATCGTTATTTCTTAGAACTCTGGAAAAAAAGAAATGAAAACAGTAACTAGTATTTCAGCAACAATTATACTAACCTCAGTTGTAGGTTTTGTATCTTGGGGTTTATTAAATGCGTATCCATCATGATGTTACAGTTTGCTAGATTCTGTGGAACAGTATTAAACAATCCATATGGTGTTGGCATCATGGCATGGTGCCTAGTCTTCGTTCCTATCATAGGTATGTGGGCAGTTCATAAATATGGATGGCAGCACTGGGAACCTTTTAAAGATCACAAATGACCAAATTATTTGAAAAGTGGGGATCTGATATTGAACCAATAGATTATGTAACTAAAGAAGAAGTTCAGGAGATGATTGACGATGCCATACGAAAACATAATCGCAATGCTGGAATTATCAGTATGTGTGTTGGGTGGGTTGTTCTCGCACTTTTTGCTGAGGGTTTACTTCGACTTATCGGAGTCATAGATCCAATTTTTCCTTGGTTAAGAATTACTTTGAATTAATTATGGAAGAAGAAGATTATTATCGTTTAGAACTGCCAATAGAGGCAGTCCGTATCATTCATACAGGTCTTTCTCAGGCATGTGCGAAATGGTCGGGTGGTCCTGCTGAGGAGCAAGAAAATCTTCTGGCAATGAGAGATCATTTTTTTAGAATTATTTTAGAACATAGGTTTAGTAGTATGGAGTAAAAACATGAATCCAGTAATTTTAATCGGTTGCTTCACACCACTGGTTATTATTTTTATAGTAATGAAACTTGCTGTATGGGTGTCTGCAGTTAATTCAGAAAACTCTTATGTCGGAAAAGAACCTTTCAGAAAACGAGGACCCTTCGTGGCAGATGCATATGCAGACGTTGATGAAGAGGAAGAGGAATTTACAGATCGCACAGATTATCGATGAAGCGATTAACGAGTACTATTCGCTTCAAGGTAAACCTGTTCCAAACTGGAGATATATAAAGGACGCCGATTGGTGGGTAGAATATTTAAAAAGTTTAGGAATCAATCCGAGGAACCCATGAATTTTGAACTTACTATGGAGGATTATGCAATTATTCTCAATGCACTACACTACTATAAGAAAGTAGAGAAGAGAGGTAACTTTAAACAATATAATGAAGAACGTGTAAATAAGTTGAGAGATAAGATGGCATATCAACTAATACCATCTCCAAAGAGTGGTAATAGATTATGAGTGCTGTATTTGTATTTGGATTTGTTTTACTACTCACGATAGGAATGGAACTTACTTGGCCTGTTAAGAAATGAATTTATTATTGCGTCCTTTAGATAATATGAATGATCCTGTGTGGTCAGTGATCTTTATGGTATTCCTTGCTGTCGCAGGAGCATTCTATTGTATCTACTATATACTAGGAATAGCATTTAAGGAATTAGAAGATGGGAGCAATGACACCACCAAGCAGGAAGTCCTGCTACAACTTCCGAGTGACGGAGATCAACCGTGTCCTTGATGGTGATACTATTGACGTTACTATCGACCTCGGGTTTGATCTATACAAGAAAGAAAGAGTTAGAGTTGCAGGAGTTGATACGCCAGAGAAGAGGACCCGAAACTTAGAGGAGAAGGCACTTGGAATCGACGCAACAAACTGGCTCAAAGAAAAACTGGAAGGTACGTTGGCTGGTGATGATGAGTTGTCTGTTAGGACTGAACTTGTTGGTGGCACTGGGAAATATGGCCGTCTTCTGGGTTGGTTATACATCGGGGATGACACAGTGTCCCTTAACGAGCAAATGATTGAAGAAGGATATGCTCATGCATATGATGGTGGCACTAAAGATATGAACCTTGAAGCACTTCGTGTCATTCGTAGAGAACATGGAACATTGGTTGAATGAAAGTATTAAGTATTGATTTAGATTATTGCATGGATACATGCATGGATATGATTGATAATACACAAATCAATCATTATATTGATGATAATCCAGTCTCAAGATGGAAAGCATTTGAAGATCATACTGTCATTCCAGATCAGTCTGTTTTTATTGATGAAGATAAAGTCGAATATTGCTTTGATCTTTATCAAAAAGCATTGAAGCATTGTAATAATGTCATGTTCGCATATGATCATGATGCGATCTTGTATCGTTTAGAGATGGATGATGCATATGATCTTGATATTATTAATATTGATCATCATGGTGATATGTTGAATGGGAATCCATATGTTGATAATATGGAGTTGTTTAATTTTGATGAAGAAGAAGTAATTGATTATGAGTTTAGCAATTTCCAAGATGGTAAAGTCATGGAAGGTAATTGGGTTGGATGGTTAGAGTGGAAAAATAAACTTAATAGTTATACTTGGATTCATGGTGTGAGGAGTCTTGGATCCACAGAACATAGTAATGGAAGGAGTGTATCTGAAGTACATGCTAAATATTTTTCTTCTAATATAGAATATTACTTGAAGGAAAATTATACATTTGATGATTATGACTTTGATTTTATATTTGTATGCCTATCACCAGGTTATATGCCTCAAAAATACTGGAATATCTTCAGAAATTATCTGTCTGAATATGAAAAGATAACAGGAGAATCATATTCATACAAACTTGTTAATCGTAAGTATGAAATTGATGCTAGATATAGAGAATTGCATAAGTATACATTGCCACTTTAGTAAAGAAAAATATATTTCTAAATAGTTTTGCCTTACTGCTGATCCATGCCTGAAGAAGTCAAGAAGGAAGATCCCAAGAAGAAAGGTATTCTTGGTAAACTAAAAGAAGCAGCAGACGATAAAGAAGAACAACTTGCAATTCTATCTACCTTTGTTAGACTTGGTATTCTTGTTTGGAGTGGTGGTATACTAACTCTGGCATATATTAAACTACCTCCTGCACTGGGAATCCCTGAGCAGAAACTAGATCCAACTTTTATCGCCAGTGTCTTTACTGGAGTACTAGCTACTTTTGGTGTTCAGGCAGCAAAGAAAGCAGGAGAAGGTGGTAGTAGTAATGGTGGTATCACAAAAGACCAGATGGAAAGATTGATTGAGAAAGCAGCACAAACTGCACCTGCACAAACTATTCGTATTGAGCAGGCACCAGTCAAAATTTCTACTGACGATTCATACAAAATGTAACGGAGAACAAAATGCAAAAAGTAATTAACGTACTTTCAATTCTTTCATTTGTTGTATCTGGTGCCGTTGTAGGTACTGGTGCATACGTTTACGTGAACAAAGATTCACTTATTGAACAAGCAAAGGAAGCAGCAACTAAGGCAGCAACAGAAGCAGTTGCTGGAGCACTTCCTGGTATGATGGATTCTGCAATGCCAGAACTTCCTGGTGCTACTGGTGGAGATATTCCTGCACTTCCATCTACATCGGGTGGTGCTATTCCATTTGGTATGTAATCATGGAAGGCAACAAACCACCTGTATTTAAAATAGTTATTGGCAGTGTTGGAGCATTAGTTGCTGTAGCACACATTGGTATTCTTGGACATTTAATCGATGCTACAAGAAAACCTCAACATCCTATTATCAATATTCCTAATGGTGATTATTCATCTTATAAAGTTGAATCCAATAAGGATGGATATAGTGTAGAATATAAAGCAAATGATCCTGCTATTCTTAAGTCTCAAAAATCCTTATCTTTAGATAAAAACAAGAGTGGATTCTTTGGTGGCAAGACTAACGAGGTTAGACGAGAGTGGCGTAGTGATCAATTCACTATGGATGGTACTAGAAATATAGGAGGTGCCGTTGGAGACGGCGAGGGAAAGTTGACTGCCCGAGAAGAAGAGTGTTTAGTGGCGGACGCTGGAGCACGGTCACAAGGTGCAATGGCAGGAACTAGTATTGCTGCTGGTGTTGGTGTCCCTGCTGTGATTGGTATCCCATATGTTGGATGGTTAGCAGCTGGTTGGGTATCACTTTTAGGTGGTAGAGTAGGTTCTAGTGTTGGTTCTACAGTTGGGTCAGTATTTAATGACTGCTAATCTGAGAATTTGGTGAAACCTGTTAAATAGGTATAGTTATTATACACATTATGGCTACATCATCCTATAAGAAGCAACAAAAAAAAGAAGCAACTGAAACATTTTTCCTGTATGTATTCTTTCATTCTATTTGGACAGGAATTTTTAAATTATTTGAAGACTAATGCCCGAGATACCTATTATTACAGGTGGTGATATTAGTATTAAAGAAATTGAAATTAATACTATACCCACTTATAACTTTAATAACACTTCAACATCTATACCACTAGCATCTCCAGTAGTGGTAAACATCGGTACTCCTGTGGTTAATATACCAGGATGTGTTGAAGCAACAGAAACTAATAGTGCTAAAAATAATCAGCTAAGAGAGGACGATCCCAATGGTGTGGTTACGTTTTGTGATTCTGGTGTTCCCAATTTTAATCCTCTTTCTTTTGAACCAAACCAGATGATTATGACTGGTCCTCCAGCAGTAAATACTGGAGAATCTCCTGATAAACCTAAACCACCAGAAGCAAAAACAGATACACCACCTCCACCTTCACCACCTACTGCTAAAGTAGAATGTCCTACACCATTACAACAAGCAAAAGAACCTGTCGGAACTTTTGTTGAAGGGTTCAGACAGAAAATTACTGGGTATGAATTAATTGGTGAAGAGTGTGTCAGAATAACAGAAGAAGTCTCTCTACCAACACAAATAGTAGAAGGACTTCCTAGTGGTGGACAGGTAATGCAGGTGGGTGGTATTGCTGTAGTTGCTACATCATCAGCATTACTAGCAAAACCACTGGCAGATCTGCTATTGAAAGCAGTCAAACCAGCGATTAAAAAAGTTATGAAAAAGATTTCTACCTTACGTGGTAAGAAACCTCCTATCTTGTCGTCAGGGGAGCGCCGAGCAGAGCAGCGTCAGATGAATCATGCAGTGAAGGCATTGCGTTCTGTGTTTCCGAGACGGAAGAAGAAACGCTAGGAATCTGATGGTAGTGTGGATGCTTGTGTCCTGGTGGATTGTTTACCACAACATCAGCACACACTTTATAGTAAGGACTCTTAGGATGGAATTGAATTCCTTTTAACTTTAACTCCCCACAATTTTTCAAACGAGCTATCTCAAAATCCAATCTTTTATTGGCAACAATTTGATTGGTTAATTCAATCTGTGTGTTTGCTGCTCTCTTACAAAGGTCTTGTAGTTTCTTATCTGTAGGTGTGCTCCATGTCATAGAGAATCCTACACCTAAACTATAGTTATCTTTCTGTCCTGTTCTAGTCCTTTTGTAGAAACTCACATCACCAGGATTATCTAAAATTCCATCTCCAATATCATTCCCATTTTCATCGAAAGCACCAAAATTATCAGTAACATCATATACTGGGTCATCATAAAAAGGTTCATATGGTTTAGAAGCAGAGATACTACCTGTTACATAGGGTGTAAAATTGCGAGTGGGACCTTGACATTGTATACCTCCACCATAGGTATTTGTAATGTATGGTCCTTGTAAAACCTGAATGGCTTGATTGGTAACTGAGCCTGAACTATTAGCTACGGGGTTAGCAGTAGCAGACACACCACCAACAGTTTCAGCATAAGAAGGATTAGCAAATAATAATGTTACTGCGAGAAGATACTTGTTGTATCGGTGAAACTTTCGACCTCGGTTACTCTTTGAATAATTGTTTGGTTGCTTAAACCAGGTCCTCGATAAGTTTCTGTAAACTGAAACGCTGCTCCTGGTACTGTTTGTGAGAATTGAGGTTTGCTTGTTGCTCCAGTCCATGATGAAGTCACTCCATTAATAGTTACATTAGTAGCACCTGTTCCTGGTGAAAGATTTCCAGATGCTGATATACCAGAACCAGTAGCAGAATATTGGTATCCAGTGTTATAATCCATCGAATTGATGGTCTCGGTTATTTTTTGTGTTGTCTCAGTCCTGCTCGTCATCGAGCCTTGTGTAAAATTTGGGACTACTGGTACTGCTTTTGCTTGCCCAAAAGACATCGCAGTGAGAACAGCAACGACAAAAAGAGGTGCCCTTACAATTCGAGCAACGACATCCTCTTTGATTAGGAAATCCATAATTAAGATTCTCCATTAATCAACTATAGTGATCTCAGAGACGAATTGACCCGTCGCACTACTGCCAGCTCCGCCAGCTGTCACAGTAAGAAGACCTGCAGAAGTAACAGTACCTGCTAATGTTCCAGCAGTTCCAGCAGTGTAAGAAGTTACATTACTGAAGTTAGGAACATCTCCTACGGTAGGAGCAGCAGTTGGGACTGCATCACCCTGTGTATAAGACTGACTGAATGAGAACGCAGATTCTGCGGTTCCTTGGACTGCTGTAATAGTACCAGGAGAATAAATTCCATTAGTAATGGTGCCAGCAGAAACAGCATCAGCAGTGCTGCCGTCAGTAGTACCAATATTTGTACCAGAGATACTAAACGAGGAACCAATTCTTGTTGCTTGTGACCGAGCAGCATCAACAGTTAGTTGAACACTAGAGGAGTGTTTTGATACAAGTCCGCCTGCATTTGCTGCACTTGCGGTCATCAGTAACATAATGATAGGAAGGAATCTTTTCATATTCGTTCTGATTAAGTAATTTTATTTAGTCATGTGAGAGGGCTTGACAGAAAGTGAGGTTCACTGCTATACTAAATAAGTCAACAGGTTACGAAACGTAAAGTTTTTTAATCCTTTCAACACACTCCTCAAACCAAGACCTCTAGGGTGTATAAAAACGTCTTTCATACCTGTATCTAAGGGTGATACAGGAATAGTAAAACCATCATTTCCCTGATGATCTTACTTTTTTTCAATTCAATGTCTACACTTTCAAGGCAACAATCAACCTCTTCGTGGGAATCATTCTGCGAGTGGGTAACATCTACCAACAACCGTTTGTATGTTGGTTGGTTCGGTGTACTAATGATCCCAACACTGCTTGCAGCAACCATCTGCTTCATTGTTGCGTTCGTAGCAGCACCTCCTGTCGATATCGACGGTATCCGTGAACCCGTTGCTGGTTCACTCATGTATGGTAACAACATCATCTCTGGTGCAGTTGTTCCTTCTTCAAACGCAATCGGTCTACACTTCTACCCCATTTGGGAAGCAGCATCACTCGATGAGTGGCTTTACAATGGTGGTCCTTTCCAACTCGTAGTCTTCCACTTCCTTATCGGCATCTATGCATATATGGGTCGTGAGTGGGAACTCTCTTACCGTCTAGGTATGCGTCCATGGATCTGTGTTGCTTACTCTGCACCTGTTGCAGCAGCATCCGCAGTCTTCCTAGTCTATCCTTTCGGTCAAGGTTCTTTCTCTGACGCAATGCCTTTGGGTATCAGTGGTACATTCAACTACATGCTTGTCTTCCAAGCAGAGCACAACATCTTGATGCATCCCTTCCACATGTTGGGTGTCGCAGGTGTCTTCGGTGGTTCACTGTTCAGTGCAATGCACGGTTCTTTGGTTACATCTTCACTCGTCCGTGAGACGACTGAAACTGAGTCACAGAACTATGGTTACAAGTTTGGTCAAGAAGAAGA
>VMHT01213587.1_pt1 | contig 17493 bp, 17 predicted proteins | sample 4693611 | NCBI WGS metagenome assembly VMHT01 (sample SAMN12280063, study PRJNA550983) | marine metagenome | isolation source: seawater sampled from same location over 5 years 0.02-0.2 micron viral filtrate | place: USA: collected off the coast of southern California halfway between the port... ...
ATTCAAATTCTTGGTGTACTAAAAAACTTTCCCCACTTCCATTTTTTTTTGCAACTTCAACTAGTCTTTGTGAATTAGAGGACTGTCTACTTCCAACAACAAAAAAAACATCACACTTTGCAGCTATATTTTTTACAGCATTTTGTCTGTTTGTTGTCGCATAGCAAATATCACTTTTAATAGGAGCTTTTATTTTTGGAAATTTTTTTACAAGTGCTTCAATAATATCTTTAGTATCATCAACTGATAAAGTAGTTTGCGTGATATAGGCAATTTTATCTTCTGATATATTGATGCGATTTATATCTTCTATTTTTTCAATTAATAAGACCTCACCCGGTGACAATTGCCCCATCGTACCAATTACTTCAGGATGATTTTTATGACCAATTAATATTATTTGATATCCTTGTTTATTTAATAATTCTGCTTCACGGTGAACTTTCGAAACTAGAGGACAGGTAGCATCAATAAATTGTAAATTTTCAAATTTTGCATCTTGGTAAATTTTTTTAGCGACACCATGTGCTGAAAAAATTACAGGTCTAGTTTTATCCTTTATTTCATCCAGTTCATTTACAAAAACTACACCCTTTTTTTCTAAAGTTTGAACTACGTGTTTATTATGTACAATTTCATGTCTTACATAAATAGGAGAACCAAATTTTTCTAAGCTTTTTTCAACAATATCTACTGCTCTATCTACTCCTGCACAAAAACCCCTGGGAGCACATAAAAGTATTTTTAAGCTATTATCCATTTCTTCTATCCAACACCTCTAATATTATATGAGGAAGCGTAAGTGAAGCTAAACCTATAAAAATAACTTGTACAATATTCTGATTAATATTTTCATTTAAAAAATAAAGTGAAAGAAATGCAAAAATCGCAGTTAGAACAGTTAACGGTGTAGCCCTAATAGCAAATAACTTTAGTCCATTCATGATATTTTTTGAATCTAACTCTAAAGCTAATCCAATAATGTGTTTAGAAGAATGCAAGAAACAAAAATACATTGAAAATGCTAAAATTAAAGGCAAATATATAAAAGCAAGTGTAATAAAAATAATTTCAAAAAAAATTAGAACTAATTTATCTATCTGTTTTCTTAGCAAGAAAACCAAACCTATAATGACAAAAATTAAATTAATTGAAAATAACAATGATTTCAACTGAGTGAGTTCTTCATATTGTATTGATGAAACCATTAAATATTCAAAAAAGATAGCAGTAGTCCCATGATTATAATGAAATGATAAAGTAATTATTAATAAACCTTTAAAAAAACATACTAGATTAAATAAATATCCTTTACCTTTGATAAAAAAACGAAGGTCCTCCTCTCCAAAATGATAACTAGCAACTAAAAGAAATAATAATAAGGCTATCACTGGAAATAGAATCCAGCCAAAAATTACCATTAGACTTAGTAAAATATAACCTGGGTAAAATAGTACAAACCACTTTTTCTTAAGTAGTGGATGAAAAATTTTTTTACCTCGCAAATGGTCTAAAGCACCATGAGATACCCCAAGAATTAAAATCATAAAAAAACAAAAAAAAAGCAAATTTAGATTATCACTAATAATATTATTTTTTAATAATAAATAAAAAATCAAACCAGATATTGAAAAAACAAATAAAAAAAATTGGTGAATTTTTTTAATTTCCATAGCGAAGTAAATTCTTTAAAAATAATTTTTTTGGCATTGTTCTGATTACTTGATAATCATCAAATAAACTTCCTTTACTAGATAAAAAACGAATTACCTGATTTTGATAATGTTCATTAAATATTTTAAAAAAAATATTTGGCATTATTGACATGTTATTTTTTAACACTTGAATAAATAAACGATCAAAAAATTCATATTTAGTGGAAATTATTTTTTTAAAAGACAAGCTATCAATAGTATCAGTAATTATTTTTGAGTGTTGCTGAATATAAGGGAATGCGTAACCAGTGCTCATTCGATTAATATTACCACGTAAGCCAATATTAAAATGCCCATGATCACTTTGGGATTTTGTTCTAAACATTGGTATTGCCCCAATTTCTTCTCTTATAATATTATAGTTTTTTACCTTTAAGTTATTTTGAATATATGCTTCGAGTTCTTTGATATAATTTTTTTTATCTAAATCATTTAAATAAGATAACCAAGTCGTTTCAATTAATGCTCTATTATTGGTAAATGGTAGAATATAAAAAAAATGAACCCCATTTTTCTGTTCACAATTAAAATCCATTAAGGTCACAACATTTTCATTGAAATGATTTTCTATTGTCTCGATTTCATACCCATAGAAATGTTGATATAAATTTCCTGGATCTGCTTTTGGAACACGACTGTCAAAAATTATTTTAGATTTTATATTTGTATTTTCCGTTTTGATTTCAAATATATCGTTTTGTTTTGTAATTGTTTTGATATTTGAGTTAAGCTTTAACTCAAAATTATCGTTTAATGTACTTTGAATTTTTTCGTAAAATTTTAAGCTATTTATTGTTTGATATGGATAGATAGATTTTTCAAATAATTTTAATTGATTTTGAAGCCTTAAATTAAATTTAAACCATTGCTTTTCTAAGCAATCTTCAAAATCGTGCTCATCGATTTTCCAAAATGACCAAGTACGATCTTTTTTAAATTCTGACTTTTTATCTAGAATAATAATTTTTTTATTAATATTTTTATTTTTTGAAATTTGATATGCCAAAGATAATCCTGCACAACCTGCTCCGATTATAGCGATATCATAAGTCATGATAGTAGTTGGTAGGGTGTATGAAGCTCATTTGTTTGATGAGTTGGTTCTGTATTTTTGTATCTTTTATTTTTTGTGAAATAGTTTTTTATTAGAATAAAAGTTTTTTCAAAGGTATTTAAATAAATTCTTTTTTTTAGATAAAGGTTTTTATTTTTCAAAATTTTAATTCCAATTGAATTATAAAGTATTGCCGCTATAAGAATACTAAATCTATTTTTCTGAGGAATAAAATAAATTCCATCAATGCCACTTTGATAATACCTTTCGGCTATATTTAAAATTTGGTTTGTAGCATTAAAAATACATTCTTTATTTCTATCATTTAAGATATTCCCTAAAGAGCAATCATTTGGAAGCATATCTCTGGGAATATAAATTCGATTATTCAGAGAGTCTTCTTTTATATCCCTTGATATATTAGTCAGCTGCATACCAATTCCAAGATCGATTGCAAATCTTTCTGCATTTTGATGATTAGCACCAAGAACTCTGGTCATTAAGGCTCCAACTGTCCCAGCGACTTGGTAACTATAAAGTAGTAGTTCTTGCATGTTTTGAGGTTGTTTAAAATTAGTATCTGAAGATACGCCTAAAATTAAATCGTCAATAAATTTTTGTTTTAAGCCATATTTAATTTGAATTTTTTTAAAGGATTGATTTATAGAATTTAAAGATATTGGTTGCCTGTAATCTTGTATTAAATTCTTGAGTTCATTTAACTTATCTGGGTCATTATTATCTGCTGCATCGTCAAGCTGCCTACAAAAGGCATATAATATTGCTGCATCATTTAAAGTTTGTTTTTCTAAAAGTAGACCTGCAAAATAAAAAGATTTTGCATGTTTTTTCAAAATATTTTTAAAATCATTTTTCATAACTAAATATTAAGATTATCCAAAACTTTTGCCGATGATAATACACCTGGAATACCAGCTCCAGGGTGAGCTCCTGCACCCACAAAGTATAAATTTTGAAGTAGTTCAGATTGGTTATGGAATCTAAAATATGCTGATTGGGTAAAGATCGGCTCTATTGAAAATCCTGATCCATACTTTGTATTAAGCTCTCTTTCAAAGTAATCAGGAGTCACAAAAATTTCAGCTTCAATATATTTGGAAAGCTCTGGTATACAAGTTTCCTCTAATTTTTTTATAACTTTATTTTTAAAACCTTCTCCTTTTTGCCCCCAATCAATTTTAGATTGATTATTTGGCACAGGAACTAAAACATAAAAACAATCTTTTCCTTCAGGAGCCATTGTTGGATCGGTTGCAGAGGGTCGGTGAAGATAATAACTAAAATCATCATCAAGTTCTTTTGAATTAAAAATTTTATTTAGTAATTTTTTGTGGGATTTTCCTAGATAAATCGTGTGATGTTCAATATTTTTATATTTTTTTTTTGTTCCAAAATAAAATACATATAAGCCCATAGAATATTTCAACCTTTGACATTTGATATCAAAAAATTTATTACTTATTTTAGGAAATATAAATTCATCGTAAACTTTTGGAGGGTCAGCATTACAAACAACTATATCGGCTTCAATTTTTGAAGAATTCTTCAATACGATATTTTTTACTTTTTTATTTTCGTGATTAATTTTTAAAACTTCCTGACCCTTAATAATTTTAATGCCAACTTGATCCATTAGTTTTTCTAAACCTGAAATAATCTTACCGGTTCCACCCATTGAGTAATGCACTCCCCATTTTCTTTCGAGGTAAAGAATAAGAGCATAAATTGAAGTTGTGCTGTATGGATTGCCACCTACTAAAAGTGGATGAATAGTAAATGCTTTTCTTAATTTTTCATTCTTAATGTATGTAGAAATAAATTTATAAACAGAGTTATAACTTTTTAATTTAAGCAAGGAGGGAATTTGCTTTAGCATAAACCAAACCTGATGAAAGGGTTTGTCTGCCAATTTCGCAAAACCAACATCAAAAATTTTTTCTGATTGTTCTAAAAGTTTTTCAAAACCTTTTTTGTCATCCGGATTTATTTGCTTAATTTCTTGAAGCAACTCCTGTAAATTTTCTCCATAATTTAATTTTGAAAGATCATCAAAGATAAATTGATACCAAATTTTCAGAGGAATTATTTTAATGTAATCTTGATAATTTTTATTAAATAATTCAAAAAGTTCATAAATCAAATGAGGTGCAGTTATGACTGTAGGTCCAGCATCAAAAGTATAGCCTTCTTTTTTAAATACCCTGGCTCTTCCTCCTAAATCATTTTGTTTTTCAACGATAGTAACATCATGACCTTTAGCTTTTAGTCGAAGTGCGGCTGCTATCCCACCAAAACCAGAACCAATTACGACAACTCTCTTTATATTAATCATTCTATTATGGGGAAAAACTATCTTAAAAGTTGTGTTTTTTCAGGAAAAAAACACTATTTTTGTGGAATTTTTTCAATTTAAGGCTTCTTAAATAATCAAATTTCAGTATAAAGTGACGCAGTTAAAGGCGAAACCATGTGGCTTCGCTTTTTTTGTTTAAACAAAAAGGAGAAAAATATGAAAGAAGTGTTACTTCAGCCTGGTGATCTAGTCGGTATTTCGTTCTGGGTTATCTCAATGGCTATGTTAGCTGCTACAGTTTTCTTTTTCGTAGAAAGAAATTCTGTAAAAGCTTCTTGGAGAACTTCTGTAACTTTAATGGGCTTAGTTTGCGGTATCGCATTCGTACACTACATGTATATGAGAGGTGTGTGGATCAGTACTGGAAAGAGTCCAACAGTCTTTAGATATATCGACTGGTTACTGACAGTTCCATTACAAATGTTAGAGTTTTACTTTATATTAACAGCAGTTAGAAAAGTTCCATCAGGAATTTTCTGGAGATTGCTAGTTGGTACTTTAGTGATGCTTATCGGTGGTTATGCCGGAGAAGCGGGAATGATAAACGTTAACGCTGGTTTCTTCATTGGTATGGCTGGATGGATTTACATCTTATACGAAATTTTTGCTGGTGAAGCAGGACAAATCGCTAATAGGATGAAAGGTCCAGCTGCAGGAGCATTTAACTTCTGTAAATGGGTTGTAACTATTGGTTGGTCAATCTATCCTTTAGGCTATTTGTTTGGTCTAATGATGGGTAGTGCTGACGCTGTAACTTTAAACGTAATTTACAACTTAGCTGATTTATTAAACAAAATCGGTTTTGGTTTAGTAATTTATGCAGCAGCGAAGCAAATGACACCTGCATCTCAGAAGTAATTTAATTACTTTTTAAATTAAAGGGGCCTCCGGGCCCCTTTTTTTTTGTTCAATTCTATTTTAATTCAGATATTATTTTAAAATTATGAGTTCGTTATTAAATAAAATTAATTTTCCGCATGATTTGAGAAAATTTAACAAAGAAGAACTTCCATTAATTGCTGAAGAGTTAAGAAAAGAGCTTATTGATGCTGTATCAACTACAGGAGGACATTTGGGTGCTGGGCTTGGCGTAGTAGAACTTACTTTGGCTATTCATTATATTTTTGATACACCAAAAGATCGTTTGATTTGGGATGTTGGTCATCAAGCTTATCCTCATAAAATTATTACTGGAAGAAGAGATAAAATTAGAACTTTAAGACAAGGTAAAGGTTTGTCTGGATTTACCAAAAGAGCTGAGAGCGAATATGATCCATTCGGAGCAGCACATAGTTCGACGTCTATTTCAGCAGGGCTCGGAATGTCTGTTGCAAGAGATTTAGACGGCAAAACAAACAATATTATTTCCGTCATTGGTGACGGTGCTATGAGTGCTGGGATGGCCTATGAGGCTATGAACAACGCTGGATCGATGGACTCTAGATTAATAGTGATCTTAAACGACAATGATATGTCAATTGCACCTCCCGTAGGTGCCATGAGTTCGTATCTTGCAAAACTTTTATCAGGAAAAAAATATATTGGGTTTAGGGAATTTTTTAAAAAATTATCGAACAAATTTCCAAAATCCTTAAAAAAAAGCATTGGTCAAGCGGAAGAGTATCTAAGAGGATTAGCTGTAGGAGGAACATTGTTTGAAGAAATGGGCTTTTTCTATGTTGGTACTGTAGATGGCCATAACTTTGACCATCTTTTGCCTGTCTTAGAAAATGTAAAAAACTCCAAGCACGAAGGCCCTTTTTTAGTTCATGCCATTACTCATAAAGGCAAAGGTTATAAACCAGCTGAAGATTCTAAAGATAAATATCATGGTGTTTCAAAATTTAATGTGGAGACAGGAGAACAATCAAAATCAAAGTCAAACGTTCCATCTTACACTTCAGTTTTTGGAGAAACACTTACCAAACATGCAGAACGAGATAGTAAGATTGTAACTGTTACAGCTGCGATGCCGTCAGGAACTGGGGTTAATATTTTTAAAAATAAATTTCCGAAAAGATCTTTTGATGTAGGTATTGCTGAACAGCACGCTGTAACATTTGCGGCTGGTCTTGCTACCGAAGGTTATAAACCTTATGCAGCAATTTATTCAACTTTTTTGCAACGAGCATATGATCAAGTTGTTCACGATGTTGCTATTCAGAATTTACCTGTAAGATTTGCTATTGATCGAGCGGGCCTTGTTGGTGCTGATGGACCAACACATGCCGGGTCATTTGACATTACTTACCTTTCTACCTTACCAAATTTTGTAGTCATGGCAGCGAGTGATGAAGCTGAACTTGTTAGAATGATTAATACCTCAGTTGAAATAAATGACTCACCTTGTGCATTTAGATATCCAAGAGGTAATGGGATAGGGGTTGAGCTACCTGATATTAATGAGATGATTGAAATTGGCAAAGGAAGATTAATTCAAGAAGGAACAACTGTTTGTATTTTAAATTTTGGTGCAAGACTAAATGAATGTAAAGCTGCAGCGAAGAAACTTCAACCCAAAGGAATTTCTACGACTATAGTTGACGCAAGATTTGCAAAGCCTCTTGATCAAGAATTAATAATAAGATGTGCGAGAGAACATGAAATGTTAATTACCATTGAAGAAGGTTCTATTGGTGGGTTTGGATCACATGTTTCACATCTTTTATCTGAAAAAGGTTTTTTTGATAAAGGTTTAAAATTTAGGTCAATGATATTGCCAGATATTTTTATTGATCAAGATACATCTGAGAATATGTATGACCGCGCTGGACTTAATACAACACAAATAACAAATAAAATTGAAAAAGTTTTTTTTAAAAAAGACGATATTAAAATTATAAAATAAAAATGAATAAAATTCTAAATCTTACCTGTGCAATTATTTTTTTTGGATTTGAAGCAACAGCTGATATTTCTAAAATAAAAGTTGATGGTCGTTTAAGATATTTTTCTACTCTTGTTGATAATCTTGGAAAAGATTATGATAGCGCCAGACCTGGACCGGTTTTAGATTTGCATTTAAGTTACCCAGTTTCACCTAAATTCGTTATAAAAAATTTTAATTATTTTGTGAACTATAATGATGCCACATCTGGTGATGAAGAGATGAATTTAGAGATTAATCAGCGGTTAGCCTTTATGTATATAAATAAAGGAAGAGTAATAGCGCCCTATCTAAAAATGGTTAACCATGATGAAAATCCTAGCAAGCAAGTAGATAACTCTCACAAAGGAATTTATTTGGAGCAATTTTTTAATAAAGATAAATCAGTCTCAATTGATTACCGAGAAGAACTATCAGATGGTAGTGTGATTGGTAAAGTTCGTTATGGACAAAGGGTTTTTGATTTAAGATATAAAAATAAAAATTTATTTTCGTTATTTAATAAGCCAATTCATCTCAATCTTGGATATGCAGAAGGAGCAAATCTAAGAGGAGTTAAATCTGTAATTTTTACTGGTGACATAACAGAAAATATAGAAGTCACACTAAAGTATATTGATAATATTGGAAAAGGCCCAATAGGCTCTACAAATCTAGCTCAAAATAGAAACTTTCTAGTTTCTGAAATTGGTTTTAAATTTTAAGTACTTGTTTAAATCCCATTATGGTGTTTTTTACTTTACATCAAAACTAAAATAGTTTTAAACCCAATGTGGGGATTTATTAAGGGATGAGCTCAGATACTAAAAATTTAGCGCAACACGCAGCTGATGCTGCTAAGAAAGAGTCTGACAATGTTAAATATGCAAATGCTTCTTACAGTTGGCAAACATTCTTAATAGATTTTTATAGACGAGTTAAGCAGTACTATAATTTTGATTTTGATAGTTTCATGATCATGATTGTAACAGTAAGTCACGTGACACATGAAAATTACAAGGAGGATCCAGGAATAGATGGATCTTATAAAGATTTCATAAAGGAATTCAAACATACAGCACCAGGCTCTTTGTCTAAAAGAAAACTTGGTATTAATGCGATATCAAATATTCTTGAGATGCCAGAAGAGACCACAAGAAGAAAAATTGAAAAGCTGATTAAACAAGGACTGTTAACAAAATCAAAGCTTGACGGTATAATTTTATCTGAAACATTTATCGAAAAACATTATCCTTTTGCTAATCAAACTGCCAAAAATCTTGGAAAATTAATTAGAACATTTGATAAAGCAGGTTTATTGAGTGCCGCAAAAGATTTTAAAATGTAATGAAAAAGATTATTTATGGTCTTTTTGACGTAGCTAATTCTCCCTTCACAATTATTATTATAACATTCGTATTTGGTCCTTATTTTGCAAAAGAAATAGTTGGCGATCCTGTTAAAGGTGCAGCTTATTGGCAATGGACTGCTGGTATTTGTGCTGTAGCTATTGCACTTTTTGGAACATTAATAGGTGCAATAAGTGATAACATCAAAAATGGTAGGAAATATTTTTTCATTATTTCCACAGCGCTTTGTATTACATTCACAACTTTTTTTTATAATGCAATGCCCTCAACAGAATATATTTTTTATACCTTGATCATTTTCTTTTTAGCAAATTTTTTTTATGAAATTTCAATTATGTTTTATCATTCTTTTCTTAATAATTTTTCAGATAAAAAAAACATTGGTTATGTTTCGGGTTTAGGTTTTAGTCTTGGGTATATAGCTATTCTTCCTGTATTATATTTTATATTAGAGTTTTTTCTAATACCAGAGTCAACTTTATTTAATTTAGATAAATCATCAAGTGAACATATAAGAATGATTGCCTATGTAGTAGCAATATGGTTTTTAATTTTTTCAATTCCAATTTTCTCAGTATTACTTGATACAAAAATAAAATTTTCTAATAAAAAAAAAAAAATCTTTCCTAGTTTGAAAAGTATTTTGTGGAATAAGGGACTCACACAAAAAGGAACATTTTTAATAGCAAGATTATTTTATGCAGATGGTTTGGTAGTTTTAATAACCGGTGGTGGAGTGTATGCTGCAGGGGTGCACGGCTTTAATGTAAAAGAACTTATAGTATTAGCTTTTATTGGAAATTTGATTGCAGCTATAGGAGCTTACGTTGGAGGTTATTTCAATGACAGGTTTGGAAGTAAAAAGGTCATTAAGTATTGCCTAGTTGCTTTAATGTTAACAATTGTAATTCTGGTATTATCAAGAAACAAACAAGAATTTTTTGTGGCGGTATTGTTCGTTGGAATCTTTGCTGGACCATTACAAAGTGCTAGCAGAGTATTGATGATGAATTTGCTTAACCCAGAAGATTTAGGAAAAGGTTTTGGATTGTTCACTTTCTCAGCAAGATCAACAGCATTTATTGGACCTTTGCTCGTGGGGACTCTAACTTATTTTGTTTCTCAAAAATATGCTATTTTAGCAGTAATTCCGTTATTCTATATTGGGTATTATTTTTTCCAAAAATTGGAAACTAGTTAAGATATCAACAATACACTGAAGAGTTGTAAATTTGAATCAAAATAGAATCAAAGAGGAATCAAAACGTGAACATTTCTCAATTATTATTTTATAATGTGAATAAAAGTTTATTTTAATTATTTGTAGGATAGACGCTCAGACATACCAGCAGATGCTTCTGGTGAAATAACCCTTGCTTTAATTCTCAACTTTGACTGATTGGTAGAAACCTCGTTTTGTAACTGTCTAATTTTTTTTAGCACTATTTCTAGCTGCCTTTGTTTTTCTTGCTCGTCCTCTATCTCTATTATTTGATCTTTTTGATTCTGAAAATCCCTTTGCTTTTCAAAGGCATCATCGTAGACTTTATAATATTCCTCCCAAATTACTTTAGTTTCTGAGGTTTTATTATGAATAAATATTGCAAGATTATTGTGACATTTACCGCATTTTAGTCTTTTTTTTATAGTGAATTCTTGCAGAGTTTTGTATGAATTTTCAAATGTTAAACCATTAACTCTGGTAAAATGTAGCTTATTACAACATGGGCATTTGAAAAATTTCATAACGGCACATTAAAGCTATTACTTGCCTTTTTCTCAATATAGTCCACACCCATTTTAGGGATTAAGCCCTATGTGATACCCTATTTTCGGTCCCAAGGATTTTTGTTTTTTTTACTTATTTTCTTCCTAACTGACCTTTGTTTATACCTACGATTGAAAAAAAGAATTGCGATAGCTCCAAAAACAAAACCTCCTATATGAGCACCATAAGCAACCCCTCCGCCAGCACTGCTGGTTAACGCTGAGCTAACAAATTGAAGAAGAAACCAAATACCTAAAACAAAAATTGCTGGAATTTTTACGATTTGAGAAAAAAAACCAAGAGGAATTAAGACCAATACTTTTGCCCTTGGGTAGTTAACGATATAAGCACCAAGAACTCCACCAATAGCTCCACTTGCACCAACCATGGGAATTGTTGACTCTGTATTCATGTAAACTTGGGTTAACGCTGCTGCTACTCCTGAAAGAAGATAAAATATAATAAACTTAATTTTACCAAGTTCATCTTCGATGTTATCGGCAAAAATCCACATATACAACATATTGCCGATGAGATGCATAAAACCACCGTGCATAAACATTGAAGTAAACAATGTAGCAACTGGAGGAACTCTGTAGACTTCACTCGGCAACTGCATATCATGAATTAAGGATGCAGGAATCACTCCCCAAGAATAAAAAATTGCACCGTTATTATAGTTTGGGGATGATAACTCTAATAAAAAAACTATTACACAAATTGCAATAATTGAATAAGTTATTATTGGAGTTGAATAAGTTGGATTGTCGTCTTTTAAAGGGATCACTAATTACTGCATTGTCCCTTATTCATCAAATAGTGATCAAGCAAAATACAAGCAAGCATCGCTTCACCAATTGGAACTGCACGAATGCCTACACAGGGATCATGCCTTCCTTTCACTGATATCTTTGTATTAGCTCCTTTTTTATTTATTGTTTGACGAGTATTAAGAATTGAAGATGTTGGCTTTACAGCAAATGAGCAAATAATTTCTTGACCAGATGAAATTCCGCCAAGAATTCCACCAGCCTTATTCGTTTTAAATTTAACTTGCTTGCCTGAGGATCTCATCTCATCCGAATTTGTTTCTCCAGTTAAAGTTGCTGCTTCTATACCCGCACCAATATTAACAGCCTTAACTGCATTAATACTCATTAACCCTGCAGCAATATCTGCATCAAGTTTAGAATATATTGGAGCACCAAGACCAACTGGAACACCCCTTGCTCTCAGTTCAATCATTGCACCACATGAGCTTCCTGATTTTCTAATATCCATTAAGTAGTGTTCATAAATAGATACCACTTCTTTATCAGCTGCAAAAAAAGAGTTCTTATTTATTTGTTTATCATCCCAATTATCAGGATTTGAAAATATTGGACCAACTTGTGTAACAGCGCCAACGATATTAAATTTTTTCCCAAGCTTCACTTGTAAAACTTTCCTTGCAATTGCTCCAGCTGCAACACGAGCTGCAGTTTCTCTTGCAGAAGATCTTCCACCGCCTCTGTAATCTCTAATTCCATATTTTTTAAAATAAGTGAAGTCTGCATGTCCAGGTCTAAATTTATTTTTAATATCATTATAATCTTTAGACTTTTGGTCTTCATTATAAATAATTAGTGAGATTGGAGTTCCAGTTGTTTTACCTTCAAACACACCAGATAAGATATGCACTGTATCACTTTCTTTTCTTTGAGTTACAAATTTAGATTGACCAGGTTTTCTTCTGTTTAACTCAATTTGAATATCTCTTTCTTTTAAAGGAATATTAGGAGGACAGCCATCAACTACGCATCCTAGCGCTGGCCCATGGGACTCACCCCATGTTGTAAATCTAAAAAATTTCCCAAAAGTATTGAATGACATTCTAAGTATTATATAGGTTAATTTGGCTTAATTATGAATGAAAAATTAGGATTAGATACAGCTTTTTTGGATGAAAAAAATCCATTCGATTTATTCAAAATCTGGATGAAAGAAGCGGAAAAAAATGAGCCCAATGACCCAAACGCATTCAATGTAGCTACAGTTGATAGCACAGGGCAGCCGGATAATCGCGTTGTTCTTCTCAAGGGATTAACAGATAAAAGTTTTATTTTTTACACTAATTTAGAGAGTAAAAAGGGCAGGGATCTTAGACACAACCCAAAAGCATCTATGTGTTTTCATTGGAAATCATTACTAAGACAGGTTCGTATCCAAGGCTCAGTCGAACTTGTTGATAGCAAAACAGCAGATGATTATTATAATTCCAGGGCCTATGAAAGCAGAATCGGTGCATGGGCGTCATCTCAGTCTGAGGTCATGAAACATCGTGATGAGTTCGAAGAAAAAATTGAAGAATTTAAAAAAAAATATCCTGATGAAAACAAAGTTCCAAGACCATCATACTGGTCAGGGTGGGCTCTAACTCCATACAAAATAGAATTTTGGAAAGATGTCAAAAATAGATTGCATCAAAGATTATGTTATAGCCGTATTGGGGACTCTTGGTCTAAAGAAATTTTATACCCTTAATAGATTAAAAGTTTTTATAAATCTTATATATTGAATGTTTAACTTTGCTTAAGTCTTCTCGATTTGCTGATAACCATGGATTCTTACAGCCCCATTTTTTAATTGTTGGTATTAAAGAATGTTCCCAATTTAAATAACCTTTCGAATCAGATTTGCTTCCGAGATGCCTTCTTGGAAAAAAATAAGTGGGATCAGGTTTTGTTGATTTATAATTTTTTTTAATTTTACGAGCATTTCTTTTTTGCCATATTGCTTGGTAACCCATTCGCCTTAACCATATAACAGTAAAGACAGCTGAGCTTGGAATGTGAGAAAATATTAAAACTTTAGTATTTGTTGATGATATAAATTTATCTGTACTTTGTATTAGTGTTGTTGCATTAACCTGTTTCCAACCAGGTATTTTTTTAAAATTTTTAATTTCAGAATTTATCTGAAAATTATAGGAATTAGCTTGTTTACTCTTAATTTGAGTTGATGGGATATTAAATTTTTTAGCAACACTATTTGCTAATTTTAAATCATCTTTGTAATTTATTTTTGTAGATTTAATTTTTGACTTATTATTAAATTTACGGTCATATCCATTTAGCACCCAGTTTTGTGTTCCACCATTTAAAACATATTTTTTATTCTCAAAATCAAAATCTTTCAATGTTTGGTATGCAATAATACTTCTTGTTCTGCCAGCACAATGAACAATATAATTTTTTTTTAAATTTTCTTTATTATTTATATAACACGGTAATTCACCCCCAGAGCATTGAACCGATTGAGGCAGAGAAAATTTTTCAAATTCTTTTTTAGGTCTTGCATCAATTTGTAAATAGTTATGATTTTTTTTGTGAATTTTATTAAGTTCTTTAGCATATAAATTTTTTATATTTGATGTAATTTCTATCCATTCGCCAAATGCTTTTGAAAAAGTATATTCTCCTGCCCATAGGGGAAGTTTGTGTTTTTTCCAATTTTTATAATCCCCTTTGATAATATATGATCTGCAATACCTAAATTTTGTAAGTATTTTTTGTATTTGATTTGTTTGATTGTTATTTTTAACACCAATCAATATTAGGTTAGTATTTAAATCTGGGGCTAATTCTTTTATTAAATATTTAAATTTAGAAAATGGACAATTCACTGAACCAAAAGCAAAACCATGGACGTATTGCTTTCTTTCTCTAATATCTAAAAATGAGATATTTTTTTTATTATTTTTTAATAGTTTTATAGCTTGTTCAATTTCCAAATATTGCATTAAACAATTTCAATCCAGTAACCGTCGGGATCTTTTATAAATGCAATATTACTCATTCTTCCATCAGCTGGTTTTTTTTGAAATGTAACACCTAGTTTTTCAAATCTTTTACAGGCCTCAAGAACATCAGGAACTTTAAAAGCAATATGACCAAAGCCACGAGGTTCTTTATTTCCGTCATGATAATTAAAATTCGCATCATTTTCAGTACCGTAGTTGTGAGTTAACTCTAAAATTGATTTTTGTTTTAAAACCCATGCACGTTTATCATCATCTGTTTCAGGAATATCCCCTGCTTCTTTTGAGTCAAAAGTTCCTAAAAAATATAATGAGAATTGAGCTGCAGGAAAATCTATTTTTCGTAACAATTTCATTCCCATTACCCTCGTATAAAAGTCTACAGATTTTGAAGGGTCCTTTACTCTAATCATTGTGTGATTTAATCTATAATTTTGAGTCTCCTTATCTGGCGTTTTACAGTTACCCTTAACTTCATTAAACATAAAATTCCCTTTATTTATCGTTTGCTTTTTTTAATCTCAAAAAAATTTTTTTTAAATTAATATCTATTTTTTTAAAAAATTTATCTTTTTGTAATCTTTTTAGTAACTCCTCATTAATACCACCTCTAGTTTGCAGAGATTTTATAGATTTATTTAAATCAAAATTTTGATGATTAAATTCAAATAACATTCCTGTTAGAAAGATATTTAAATACTTGTTTGCATCCTCATTATTAACTTTGTTTTTTAAAAGGTATTTTTTCAACAAATTTATTATTGAGGCATAAGTTGCCATAAAAGATGACATTACCCATAGATGGTTATTTTGATTTTCATTTTTTGCAACTATCACAGATCCTGTTAACTCAAATAAACTTTTAATTAATTTATGATTTGGATAAATTATTGTTGGGCTAAGTCCATCTGATGCCATTGGCAGAGGAGCAGCTTTTACGATTTTTTTTACTGGATTACACAGCTTTTTTAAACTCTTAATATTTAATGTAGAGACAAAACTGACAATTGTTTGACTTTTTTTAAATTGGCAGATTTTTAATTCTTTACTTGCAACTTTTGGCAATAAACCAATAAAGACAATTGACGAATTATCAATGATATCTTGATTTTCTGAGTAAGCTCTAATTTTCTTCGATTTTTTTCTCAATTTAATTGAGTTTTTATATGATCTTGTGGAAATATTAATTTGCCCAATCTTCGCTTTTGACTTAAGTAAGCCCTCTATGACCGATGTTGCAATAGTACCCGTTCCAATAAAACCTAATTTCATAAATATTGTTTTAAACTAAAGCCTAATGATATCCAATTATAAAATACCTGGTTTTTTGTTAGTATCGCTTGGCGGTCTATTTTTAAGCTCTGGTGGTGCGTTATTTAAATTATTTGAAAATCAAGATGTGTGGACCATTTATTTTTGGCGTTCTTTTTTCTTTACCCCAGCTGTTTTGATATTCCTGTTTTTTACGTCAAAAAATCAAGTCATAAAAAAATTTAAAAGCCTTGGTTTGATCGGAATAGTTTGTGGTGCATTATATGCATCTGGAAGTGGCGCATATATGTTTGCAATGAAATATACAACAGTTGCAAACGTTCTTTTTATTATTAGTACGCAAACTTTTATGCTTGCAATTGGTGGTTATTTTATTCTTAAAGAAAAAATAAATATTTCTACAGCTATCGCTATTATTATGGCTTCTATTGGAATTTATATAATGATTGGAACCAAAGTTTCAAACGGAACAATGTTTGGAAATTCTTTAGCGTTTATAACACCATTGTGCTTCACAAGTATTGTTATGATCATAAGAAAATACAAACAAATCGACATGGTCCCAGCTGTTGCATTGTCTGGTGTCATTTGCATGATTGTAGGAGCCTTATTAAGCAAAGATTTAACTTTGAATACGCATGACCTTTTTTTAGCTTTCCTTTTTGGTTCAATTCAATATGCACCAGGTTTTATTTGCTTAACTTTAGGCTCAAGAACCACAGAGTCTGCGAAAGTTGGAATTTTTGCATTTTCTGAGGCAATAGCCGGACCAATTTGGGCTTGGATATTTGTTAACGAAAACCCATCTGTAGGAGTATTTATTGGTGGAACTATTATTTTCTTAGCACTGCTGTTAAAGTCTTTTAAAAAATAAAATGAATAAATTATCGATTATAGGAGCAGGTTTTTCAACAGCTGTACTTTGTCATTATTTACAAAATAAAGACGTTCACATTTTTGAAAAATCAAGAGGCCCAGGCGGTAGATCATCAACACGTAAAGTAGATGATATTGGAGTATTTGATCACGGACTTCAATATATTTCTCCTAAAACTGAAGAGTTTTCAAAATTCATTAGCAGTATTAAAGGTATAAAAAAATGGGAAGGAGACTTTGTAGAATTAAATGGAAAAGAAAAAATGTTACCCAAAAGTGAAAAACTAATTGGTGAACATGGAAATAATGATTTTGCTAAAAATTTAATTGATATAAATAAATGCAAATTTAAATCAAAAATTGAAAAAATTGAATTTCATAAAGATCATTGGAAATTAA
>VMHT01144231.1_pt1 | contig 17481 bp, 10 predicted proteins | sample 4693611 | NCBI WGS metagenome assembly VMHT01 (sample SAMN12280063, study PRJNA550983) | marine metagenome | isolation source: seawater sampled from same location over 5 years 0.02-0.2 micron viral filtrate | place: USA: collected off the coast of southern California halfway between the port... ...
CTGAACTAAATGTTGTTACTCCTGATAAATTAGACCCATCTCCTATAAAAACATTTGCTGTTATAGTACCTGATGCACTTATATTTCCTGATGATGTTATATTGTTAAGTACAGCGTTAGATCCGCTGACTATAACCTTTTTCCAATTTGGCATATTTCTATTTTATTATGGTTGGCTACTCAATATGAGTCCACTTCCCGTTAGGGCCAATAATTTATTATAAATATATAAAAAAAATTATTTCTTAAGCTTTTTTTCTTCTGCTTTTAATAATTTTTGTAAATCTTTTTCTTTTTTAACTGCAGCCTTTTGTAAGTTTTTTTCTACTTTAACTTGTAATGAAGCTAAAGCTTTAGCATTATTTCCTGTAATTGTTACTAAGTCAAGACCTTGACGTATAACATTCCATTTTTCTGGTGTGTACATAACTTATTTATTTTATTTTGTTATAACCTGTTTGTAGTTTATGTACAAGATTGTACAAAAGATCTAATACAGAGCCACTGAAGTTTGAATTTTTTATTGATTGAAGTAAAATCGCTATCTCGTCTTTCGACAATGATAGCGATATTTGGTCTTTTGGAATATTTAATAATTCCTTTTTTTGTTTAACTTCTTCTTTTTTTTGTTCTTTTATATTTATTTTATTATACTTAAACATAACCTTATTTATTAATTTTTTAAACATTTATTCATTAAACATAAATATAAATTTCACTTGATTCAACTCTAATATTACCTGGATGATCAGCTTTTGCTGTTTCTGCATCTGACTCACTTCCTAAATATACACCTGCTACATAATATCCATTAGTACCACTAAAATCTATAGCACTTGTATTAGTGTGAAGTACATCTGTTGATGAAATTCCTAACCTACCATCATTACCATTGTAATTATAATCCCATACTAATGCTTTACCTCTTTGATTTGTACCGCTTGTACCACCAAATACAATACCTACATCTTTTGAATTTGATCCTGAATTAAGTAATATAAATTGATCTTCAACATTTAAATTTGCAGTGTTAAGAGTTGTTACAGTACCTTGAACTTCTAAATTTCCAGTAGCTGTTACATTAGCAAAAGTTACATTATCACTTGTAGCTAATCCTTGATCAATTGCTTTTACTGCTGCTAAATCAGTAAGTTCTGAATCCATCAAGGCACCCGCACTAGTTACGTTTGAGGTGTTTGCAGTTAACTTAGCTGTGTTAGTTGCTACATCTGAAGCTACTGACGAGCTTAAAGAAGTTGACGAACCAGATATAGTTGCTGCAGTTATACTTTTAATTAAAGCAAGAGATGTTACTTCCGAATCCATTAATGCACCCGCACTAGTTACGTTTGAGGTATTTGCAGTTAATTTTGCTGTGTTAGTTGCAACATCACTTGCGATTGATGAGCTTAAAGAAGTAAACGAACCTGAAATTGTTTCACCTATGTCAGAAACATTTACATTAGTTAATAATCCACCATTTCCTTTAAACAGTTTAGCTGTAATAGTATTACTTGCGCTTATATTATTTGAGGCTGTTATATTACCTGTAAAAGTATGTAAGTCAGTTGTACCATTCCCAAAAGTAGCATTACCTGTTACTTCTATAGCACCAAATGTAACATCTGCTGTCGTGACTAAAGATTGATTAATTGCTTTTACCGATGCTAAATCAGTTAATTCTGAATCCATCAATGCACCTGCTGCTGCTACTGAAGTAGCTGAGATGGAACCTGAAATTGTTGCTGCAGTTAATCCTTTAATTAATGCAAGAGATGTTACTTCCGAATCCATTAAAGCGCCTGCTGATGCTACTGAAGTAGCTGAAATAGCACCTGATATTGTGGTTGCTGCTGTTCTTACTACACCTAAACTAACATTAGCATGACTTATTCTTTTTTCTGTACCATTATCTGAAATTATATATTCATCTTGGGTAGCCTTAGGAACATCGGATAATTCATTTAAAGCATCAATGTCAAAAGAATCTGCTGCTACACCAGTTAACTGGGAACCATCACCAACAAAAACAGATGCACTAATATAACCACTTGAACTTATATTACTTGAAGCTGTTACAGGTAAATTTAATTCTATTTCTAAGGATTTAAATCCTGCTACAACTACATTATTAGCTTCAATAGATACTGTGTCTGAACCAAATTGTAATCCTGTGTTTGCATCTCCTGTATGACTAACTAATAAATCTGCAGTTAATGTTTTTGCTGTAATAGTTCCACTTGCACTTATATCTCCTGAGGCTGTTACATTACCTGAAATATTAATATCATCTGATATAGCATTACCTAATGTAACATCACCTGTTGCTGAAAGGTTTGCAAACTCTACATTATCACCTGTAGCTAATCCTTGGTCAATTGCTTTTACTGATGCTAAATCAGTAAGTTCTGAATCCATTAATGCACCTGCTGCTGCTACTGAAGTGGCAGAAATAGAACCTGAAATTGTTGCGGCCGTTAATCCTTTAATTAATGCTAAAGATGTTACCTCTGAATCCATCAATGCACCTGCTGAAGTTACATTTGATGTGTTTGCTGTTACTTTAGCAGTGTTAGTTGCAACATCACTTGCGACTGATGAGCTTAAAGAAGTAAATGAACCTGAAATTGTTGCAGCTGTTATGCTTTTAATTAATGCCAAAGAAGTTACTTCTGAATCCATTAATGCACCAGCTGACGCTACTGAAGTAGCTGAAAGAGAACCAGATATAGTTGCTGCGGTTAATCCTTTAATTAAAGCTAAGGAAGTTACCTCTGAATCCATTAAGGCTCCAGCTGTTGTTACAGCTGCAGCTGCTAAGTCAGTTATGCCTGCACCGTTTCCAACAAAAGTTGAATTAATTGATGATGCTGTTATTTGATTAAGCTCGGCATTTGATCCCGAGACTATGACCTTTTTCCATTCTGCCATTGTTGTATTTTTTTATTGTTTATTATACATATATTTATTTTAAAGACCCATGTAAAAAGCTGAAGAAGAATATACTAACCCCCCAGTTATTGCTGTAGGTAAAGTATTTAATGACCCAAATCTTAAAACACCATCTTTTGTCATTTGTAGTTTTTCATCTTGACCATTACTATTTGCTATTTTTATTAAAAAAGGTGAATCTTCAGTTCCTGATTTTAATGTTATAACTGTTTTAGAAAATGAACCTGTAGATCCTATTATATTTTTACTTGCACTTATAATTGATGATGTTATAGGTGCAGATAAAGTTATACTTGAACCATTTATTTCTGTAGGGGTATTTTCGTTAGATACTTGTACAACATCACTGTCGTTTATTCCTAAAATATTATGTGTAGTTCCTCCGGTTTTTTTACCTTGAATAAATTTATTATTTACATTTAGTTTTAAAAATTCATTTAATTTTACATTACCCGAGGCTGTTATATTACCTATAAATGTATGTGTATCTAAAATTTCATCCCCAAATTTGGTTGAACCACTTGAAAATATTATTGAAGAAGTTACTATTGAAGATGTTATAGATAATGTACTTACAGTAGTAGCTTTTAAATGTTTAACTGTTAAAATATTTGTTATAGTTGCATCAGAAGCAGTAATTTGGTTTCCTATTATATTTCTACTTGAACTTATATTACCCGAAGATGTTACATTTGCAAATGTTATATTACTACCTGTTGTTGCAAAACCAGATAAATCTTGATCTCCTGTATTTGTTCCACTTAAATTTGAACCTACTATTGTTCCACTTGCACTTATAATTGAGGCTGTTGTTGGTGCAGATAAATTTATATTTGATCCTGCGATAAGTGTGGCATTAGGTGTAGTACTATCCCCAAATTGATATGTTTCTATACCATTTACTATTGCTCTTAAAATAACTGGATTTGCAGGACTTTGAAATTCTAATATATTATCACCAGTTGCAATAAAATTATTTGCAACTATATTTCCACTTGCACTTATATTACCTGAGGCTGTTATATGACCTTTAGATGTATCAAAAATTATAGTATCTGTCCCCCCATAAAAATCTCCTAATGTTGGGTGCTTACTACCACTAAAACCAAATCTTATAGTGTGTGGATCTGTATTTGCTATATTATTACCACCAGGAAGACTACCACTACCCATCAATATATAAGATCCTATTACATTAGATTCACTACCACTTACATTATATATTTTAGTAGCACCTTGACTGTATAATTCTACTTCGTGTGCTCCACCAAATTGAGTTCTTCCTGAGGCCTGAATTCCTGCTGTGAAAGTACCTAGTACTATTGGGTCTATAATTGGTACATCATTAGCAGTAAGTAATCGGGCATCACCCCCTTCATTTTTTACACCTAAATTTGTATCTGAATCAAAATCAACAAGACGTAATGTAAGTGGACTGTTACCTTCTAAATAACTAAAAGCACCTGATACTGCAGTTATACTGCTTGCTGTTATTGTTCCACTTGCACTTATATTACCTGAGGCTGTAATATTTAATATACCAAAAATATTATTTCCGCCTAAATTTATGTCTTGAGTGGCTGTATGGTTTCCTAAATTATCCCCACTTGCTTCTGCAGCTGCTAGTGAAGCTGAAGTAAAAATTCCACCGCCTATACTAATTTGACTTCCATAAACAATACCACTAGCGCTTATTTCTCCTGACGCGGTTATATGCTGGAAACTTACGTTATCTCCTAAAAAATCTCTACCACCCGCAATACCAGCTGCTGATATAGTTACTATAGGAGTTTGTTGAGATATATTTACTATATTTCCTGTATTATTGTCAGTAATTGTTATAGAATTATCCCTAGAGGATACTTCCGTAGTATTAGTGGAAATATTTAGGTTAGTAGCCATATTAATTATTAAACTGTTACCTCTTTATTAAGCTTTATTTTTCCTTCTATTAACCTGGTAACATAACTACCACTTACTACTTCTAAATCATATTTAGCTTCATTAAAATCAAAAGCTGATGAAGAAGCTGCGGATATAAATACTCCTATACTACCTGAAGAAAGTGGATTAGTTCCATTTGACCCCGAAAAATTTAAACCGGTGCCATCAGAATCTAAAGAAGATGATAAAGATGCATATAAAGTGCTGTCTGAACCAAAACCTGATCTAATTTGCATTCGAGCTTGGTAATTTGTTAGATCGACTCTATTTCCATCACCATCTCTCCATACTATTTCAAAGTCTGTGGTTGCTCCTTGTTCTATAACGAAGCTGTATCTGCCTGCTGCCATAATGTTTTATTTATAAATATGAAAAAATTATAGGGGGCTTAAATAAAAACTAATAAGTTTTTACTTTGCTATCCACAATGATAGGTACAACCTACTAATTTCATTTTATAAGTTTGTCCATCATGTGTAACGTCTGTTGTGTTTGAAGAAAAATCACAATCTTGTGTAATTTTAGCTACTGTGTAATTGTGTAGTAAATCATCATCTTGTTTCATTCCTAATCCTTCTATTGCAGATGTTGTAATGTAATCTCCGTTTTCTAAATTACCATTTATATTTGAAACCATTACAGCACCTTCACCAAGTGAATTTACCCATATTCTTTCATCTCCTTCTTCATATCTAAGGAAACTAACTATTTTACCATTTGTTCGTTCTCTATATGGTTTTGAGCTTTTTTCATCTTTACCAACTGAAGAATTAACATCATTTAAATCTTCTGCATTTGAAATTACTCCGAATGCTGATTTTTCTTTTTCTTTAGTACTTAATTTTATATGTGGTAAAGCTTCATTTATAGTAGGTGATGATTTACTGTCTACACCATCAGAAAAGAAACCATTATTATAAGTTCCGTCTGCTACTACTATGTATCCTACTTTATCCTTATAATCTGTAGGTTCTCCTGTTGTTGGTCTACATGGGTGTTGTCCTGTAAATGCTATTTCTTGTTCTGATGAATCATCTATAGCATAAAATTGATTATCTGCGGTAGTGCTAGGATCATCATTATGTGACCAATATAATCTTCCGTCAATCATAGCATTATCCCAATAGTCATCAGTGTCATTATCATATAATCTGATTCCTCCTCCTGTGTCTCCATCTGCGGTAGAACCTTCATGTACTGATTTTATTGTTAATCTAGGTTGAGCACCATTTGTAGTAGATTCTAATGGAGTTGCTTCTCCTAATGAACCTGTTCCTATTAGTAAATCACCAGTGTTAGCAAAACGAGCTCGTTCCGCACTACTATCTAACGTAAGTGATACGTAAGCACCATTTGCTGAACTACCTATTTCAAGAGCGTGGTGTGCTTCTACATCTGTTGGTGCACCATGACATCTAAGGTGGAAATTATTACTTGCGGCCGATAATTTAAGAGCTGATGATGGTCTTGTACTTGTAGACTCATCATCACTTGAATTTGTAATTTGAATAGCTACATCATCACCATCTAAGCTGTCTTTAACTTCAAGTAGTTCACTCGGGGTAGATGTTCCTATACCAACTTTACCATCATTGTTTAAGAATAATTGTTTGTCATTTTTAGTTCCTGCATCATCACTGTATGTAAATAATTGCATAGTTCCACCTGCAGCTGCATCTTGTGATTTGGTTTCTACTTGAATCTGTGCAATGTTATGTTCGTCTGATGTTGCTTGGAATATTACATTATTTAAATTTCCATTTCCTGTTCCTAAATCTCTTAAAATTAAGGTATCTTGTTCAGCTATACCTCCTCCTCCTTCAATTAACATCATTGGGTAATTATTATTACCATCCCCTACTACATGCATAGTTGCTTCTGGGTTTGTAGTCATAAAACCAAATCTACCATGTCCTGTGATAATCATTTTATCAGACGCGACGTTGGCATTTGTAGTAGAAAATATTAAATTACCTGCTCCTTCATCATCGTCTCCAAAATCAGTATCATTAACATAAGCTAATCGTATAGAACCAGATGCATCACTGTTTGCGTCTCCACCTCTAAATTCTAATGCTATTGCTCTTGCGGTAGCGGTAATATCTGATGAATTAAACCCATCTAATACAAGCATATTTGTTGTTCCTGTAGTTGCTGCTGCTTCTTTTATATGTAAGGCAGCAGTTGGATCCTGAGTTCCTATACCAACTTTACCATTACTATTTATATTGATTCCGTTAGTAGAAGCAATACCATTATCATATACTAAGGCAATAGTATCTGTGTCTGCACGATAACCAACTGCTCCTTTTCCACTACCTGCTTCATTAAAATAAACGTATGAGTGTGTGTCTGTATCCGCATTAGAACTGTCTATTTTTATAAATGCTTGTTGATTATCTGTAGATGACTGGAATAAAGCTAATTGAACATCTGAAGAAGTTACATGTAAGGCGCTTGTTGGTGAATCTGTTCCTATACCAACACGACCATTTTCATCTAAAACTAAAGTGTCTGATGGTGTTGTAGGTTTTATTGAAACTGAATTACCCACAAATCCTAATGTATTAGTGTATCCTTTTATATAGAACTTATCATCTCCCCCATCATAAACTAAATCTACACCTGTACCAGAAGCTCCAGCTGTACCGGGGTATGCTGTTGTAGTTTGTCTTAGGGCTACTATTGAATCATTACTAGAACCATCAGATTCTAATAATAAAATTGCATCATTAGTAGCATTGTGGTTAATATGAAGGTCTACTTTTGGGGCAACTGTTCCTATACCAATTTTACCATCACCTCTAATAGCCATAGCTATTTTTTCAGCTTTATCTCCAGTAGCACCAAGTGCTGAATTAGTAAATAAAATACCTCCATCTGGGTTATTATCATTATTACTATCTAATTTTTCAAAAACTAAAAAGTCTATATTACTAGAATCATAGAAACCTCCTTGACTATCTACTGTGGAATATTTAATTCTTGCTCCATCGTCACTACCACTATTATTTAAACCACCAGTATCTAAGTTAAATTGAATTTGGGCTGGTTTATTATTTTGTACGCCTCCATACATTGATAATACACTACCTACACTACCTGTTCCAAATGAAGCTATTTGAGTTGTATTACTAGTACCTTCTCCACCATCATTTGGATCTCCTGTGGATATATTAAAACGATCAGTTCCACCACTTTTATTTAATCCTATAGTTAAACCATTTTCTGCAGATATAACTGCACCACCCTTAAATAAAACATCTGATGTTGTACTTGGAGTGTCAGTATTTTTAAATGTTATTATATCTGCATTATCAGCATCATTTCTAATTGCAAAATTTCCTACTAATGATAATTTTTCTCCTGGTATATTTGTTCCTATACCTATTTTACCACTATTTGCTAAATATAATTGATTTGTATTTGCTGTAGCTAATTGATCACTGTAAGTAAATAAATGTAAATCTCCACCATTAGCTGCATCTAAACCTTGATTTATTGCTTGAATTTGTGCAATAGTATGTTCATCAGCTGTTAATTGAAATTTTATATTATTTTTATTTTCGTCTGCTATTCCTAGATCTCTTAATATTAAAGCATCTTGTTCCGCTACAGCTCCTCCTCCTTCCATTAATAAAAATGGACTTGAACCATCACCAACTCCTACTATGTGTGTTGTTGCTTCAGGTGAATCTGTTCCTACACCTAAATTAGTACCATCAAAATTTAAACTTCCTTCTCCTATAACTGCATCACCTGCTGCATTAGAGGTTAAAACACGATTGTCTGCTGGATTAGTAACAAAGCCTGTAAGTTGTCCACCTGTTATTCCTGTTAATCCTGAACCATCTCCTATAAAACCTTTTGAAGCTGACACTTGGCCTGCTTCGTTTACTCTAAATAATTCATCATTTGATGATGAAACATCTGTGTTTGTTTTTATAACAAATTTAGCATTTGAAGTGTTAGCATTACTATCTATATTAATAAAGAATCCATCTTGTGCTGATAATTGGGCAGATCCACTAAATTGAATGTGTGGTGATGTTGCAATAGAATCTGTATTATTAAGTAATATGTTGTTTGCGGTGTCAGCTGCATTTCTAACCGCTATATCTCCCATTACTTCTAGTTCTGTTCCTGGACTAGTAGTTCCAATACCTACTTTACCAGAACTTTCTAAAATTAAAGTATTAGATGGTGTTGCTGCATCTATTCTAAAAGGAACTGTAGCTGATGTCGCATCTCCTATTTTAAAGGTATCATCTGATTGTATACCTATTTCATATTGACGTGCATCATTAAGGATTTTTATTTGAGCAAGGCCATCTGTTTTTGTTGTTTCTAATTGTATAAAATTATCAGCATCATCTTTAACATGTAATGTTTCACTAGGTGAATCTTCTCCAACACCTAATCTTTCATTTTCCATGTCAATTGTAACAACATCTGTGTTATCATTTCTTCTAAATTTAAACTTACCTACATTATCATTTCTTTTAAAGAAAAAAGAAACAGTAGAAAAACCCATTTTTAATTTGTCTGTTCCATCATCAAATTCTAATTGAGGAAAAACACCATCTGATCTTTCTAAGACAGTTAATCCATCTTTAACATGAAGTTTTGCAGTTGGTGCATTAGTTCCTATACCAACATTACCAGTGTCTCCTTCAATTCTTACATATTCTGTTGTAGAAGCACCACCTTTGAAAATTAAATCATCAACATCTCTAGATGTTTGAAGAGACAAATGATTAGATCTTGCTGCTAAAGCAGAAAAAGTTTGATCATTTGTAAGATCAAATGCTGATACTCGTACATCTCCCGCTGCCTCTAAAATAAAATCTTCGTGATTAGTATCTGTTCCTACAGCAAGACTACCTGAAAATGTAGAAAAAGGACCATTATTAGAAGAAGTCATATGGAAAAATTCACGAATATTTGTGCTTTCTCCTACTCCTATAAATGCTTTTCCTGTGTGAGTTCCAAATACAGCAGAACCACTTCCATGAGTTGATTCTGTTAGTTTTATAGATGAAGTAGTATTTCCACTTACACCATGAATCATTAAATCTGTGTTAGAACCTGAAATAAAAACTACTGGATCAGATGCATGACTAGAATAAGTATGGAGGGTAGATGTTACAGTTTCTGCTGTGTTTCCTATTGATAATTTATTACCTAATTCTAAAGTTGATGTACCTCCTATTTCTAAATTTCCTTCTATTTTAAAATTACCTTCTATACTGGTTGAATTTGTATTTGAACCGTTAGCATGTACACCCGAATTATTTAAAAATAATATTGAGTCAAATAAAGATAAAAAATCTTGGTCTGTAGGTCTATCTCCTGCTTCAAATTTACTTAAAATTATTGATTTATCTGCTTGTGCCATATTTTTGTTTTGTTATAAATATAATTATCCTGTAAATACTACTAAGAATTTAGATCCTTGTCCCGCACTTCCTGATAACCATAAAGATCCTGTTATTGTTGGTTTATTTGTTGGTAAATTTGTTAAATTCATAGACCCAAATGATGCTGTTGATGCATGACTTGCACTTATATTACCTGAGGCTGTTACATGGGTTGTATTTACATTTACAATAGTACCAACTCTTAATGTATTAATACCTCCAGAAATTGTAGCTTCATCTGATAGTGTTATTTGGGCTCCATCTTCTCCTTTAAGAGTTGGATTACCCCCAAAGAAAGAAATTTCTCCCCCTTCAGGACCATCTAAATGTTGTATAGATGCAGTAATGGCTGTTATATTTCCACTTGAGCTTATATTATTTGAGGCTGTTATATTACCTGTAAAAGTATGGAAATCTGATTCTTGGTTTCCTATTATTGCATTTCTATTAACTACTAAATCTAAACTAGCACTTACAACACTAAACAATACTTCAGATGTTGTGGTAACATTTTGATTCATATTGTATAACTCATAATCACCTTGACCTGTGTTTAATGTATTTGCTAATACTTTACTTGCAGTTATATTACCCGAAGCTGTTATGTGACCTGCTGTTCCATTTATTACTACTGTATTTGTTCCAAATGTAGCTGCTCCCCCTACACTTAAGGTTGAAGTAGCACTTCCTGAAATATTACCCGAAGCTGTTATATTAGAGTCTATTGTTAATGAAAGATCAGATTGACCTATTGTGAATGATGTTGGATTTGGTGATAAAAGATTTGCATCATTAGAATTTAAAATTTGTAAACTTCCTAAATTAATATCATTATTAAAAGTTGTATTTCCTTGGAAATTTATATTTGTTCCACCAATATTAGAAGCAGTAATTTGATTTACTATTAAATTTCCACTTGCACTTATATTTCCTGAGGCTGTTATATGACCAGCAGGAGTATTAAATACTATTGAGTCTGTTCCTCCATAAAAATCTCCTAAACCGGGGTGACTACTACCACTAAAACCAAATCTTATAGTATTTGTGTCTGTGTTTGCTACATTATTACCACCAGGAAGACTACCACTACCCATCAACATGTAGGATCCTATCTGATTATTATCTGACTTAGTGCTGTATATTTTAGTAGCACCTTGACTGTATAATTCTACTTCATGTGCTCCACCAAATTGAGTTCTTCCTGATCCTTGAACCCCTACTGTAAAAGTACCGTTTACTATTGGTTCTATAATTGGTACATCATTAGCAGTAAGTAATTTAGCATCACCCCCACCTGATGCTACACCTATATTAAGATCGGTTTCTATTTTAAGAGGATCACTACCACCAAATGTTATAGGGCTACCTCCTATTAAATGTGAAAAAGAACCTGTAGTAGATTTTATATATTGGAATGAACCCGTATGTGCTGTTAATGTGTGTCCAATTGTTATTTTTGAATTAACGCCCCCACTTATATTACCTGAGGCTGTTATATTTCCTAGTGTTTGTAAAGAACTTGAATATGTTCCTTCAGATGGTTGTCCAACTACACCTGTTAGTCCTGAACCATTTCCGGACATTGATATTGCTGAAATATTACCTGCTACAAATATTCCACTTGAACTTAATGTTCCACTTGAACTAATATTATCATTTATAACAGTAGTACTAGTACCAAATGTACCTACAGCTGCTGTTATTTGGTTTGTTATTAAATTTCCACTTGCACTTACATTAGAAGCAGTTATATCTGTGTGGAAAATTGTTGAGCTTGATGATATAAAAGATACATGTTTATTAACAGAAGAACCACCACTATAAATGTAAAGGTTATCATTTTCTTCTTTAATATTACCTAATGTCCATTTAGTAACTTCTGCTGTGTTAAACTCTATAATATTATCTTTTGCTGTATTCGATCTGTCTATAGTTGTTCTTACGTTTGTTCCTTTAAGAAGTATTTTAGCTGAATTTGAACTACTAATAGTAAGTCCACCATCTGATAAGGCTCCTTGTGCGTGGAAAAAATCTGTTGGTGTTCGACCAGCAATACCTACCCCTATCATACCTCTATTACCTGTGTCTTTTGCAAAACCTATTACATTTGATGTACCATCAATTTTAAATTGTAATGTATTTTTTAAATCAGTAGAAGAAGAATGGAAATATTTTATACTTCCTGCATCTATATCATCATATCGTCCAAAATGTATTTGTGACTTTTTTTCATCTGCTGCTATAATTGCAATTGATGCGTCTTGCCCTGATGTGTTATTTTGGAAAATAGCTACATCTGAAGTTCCTGCTTGAGGAGTACCTTCTCCAGATGTTTTTTGTATTAATAATTTACTACTTGTTATATCGTTTGTTACTGTTAAGTCTCCTGTAAGTGTATCTGTTGTATCTAGTAAAAAGTTTGCTAACGAAGAACTTGCTAATGAAGCGCTTACACTTGTAAAAGCACCCGAAATATTAGCCGCTATTTGAGTTGAACTGCTTAATGCACCATTAAATGTACCTGTAAAAGTATTTGCTGTTATAGTCCCACTTGAACTTATATTACCTGAGGCTGTTATGTGACCTTTAGGGCCAGAAATAAATAAATTACCTGACACTAATAAATTAGCATCTGGGTTAGCATTTATATGTCCTAAGATACTTACTTTATTATTTTCTAAATACAATAAAGGATGGGTTCCGGTTCCTGCTGCTGAGGGGTCTATTGCAAATGGGTAGTTAGTAGTACTTGTGTCTCTTATTAAGAAAGAATCACTGTATCCCCCTCCTATAGTTTGTAATTCCCAATTAATATCACCATTTTTTAATTGTATAGATGCATTATCACCGCCGTCTCCCCCTTCAATTATTATTGTAGGGCTCTGAGCACTTGAAGCTGTTAAGTTACTTTTAATATGCATCATTACATTATTAGTAGTAGGTGCTGCTACTCCTATACCAACTGTTCCGTCTATTTTTAAGGTTGCAGGCACATCAGTTGAACCTGTTAAATGTAAAGAACCTGTTATTCCTGAATCGCCATTTCTTTGTCCTGTTGATTTAAAAGTGTTAGCTGCATTATTTACTATGTCTAAAGCTATCGATGCACTTGTGTTTGTAAAGGCTCCTGAGATATTTGAAGCTATTTGAGCAGAACCACTTAGTAAACCTGAACTATTTAAAATTTCTATTGCTAATACATTTGTAGTTATATTATTAGAATTAGTAGCTACATCTGAAGCTATAGAAGCACTTGTACCTATAAAAGCACCTGAAATATTAGAGGCAATTTGATTTGAACTACTTAATAATCCCGCACTATTTAATGTATTTATACTATTTAAATTTGTAGCTACACTAGAAGATAAAGAGGCACTTGTATTTGTAAAAGCTCCTGAAATGTTTAAAGCTATTTGAGTTGAACCACTTAGTAAACCTGAACTATTTAAAGTACTTATATTACTTGTATTAGTATTTATATTACTTAAATTTGTAGCTACACTAGAAGATAAAGAAGCACTAGTTAAAGTAAATGCACCTGAAATATTAGAAGCTATTTGGTTTGAACTACTTAATGCCCCATTAAATATACCTGTAAAAGTATTTGCTGTTATAGTTCCACTTGCACTTATATCACCTGATGCTGTTACTGGGGTACCTAGTAATAGGTTTGTAATTCCTCCGTCAGTGATTGCTATAGTTGCTATACCATTTTGTTCTCTTGCAAGATATTTGTCTCCATCTGCACCCCCTAAATAATACCCATTAGTTCTAACTCTATTACCAGTAATATCCCCACTTGCACTTATATTTCCTGATGCTGTTATGTGGCCTCTTATATCAAGACTTACTCCACCTTGAGTAGGAGATTGTATTGTAACTTTACTGTCTTGGATTGCTATTTCACCAGTACTACCACCTGCATTTATAATTATTGCATTTGCACTTGGTGATAAAATTCCTGTGTCTGAATCTCCTCTAAAAGTAATTGATGGTGTAGTGGTACCACCACCGTCCATTATTAGTTTATTTGCTATTAAATTTCCACTAGCACTTATATTACTTGCTGTAATATTTTGAGTTACATTTAAACTTCCATCTAAAGTATCAGTAGTATTTAATAAAAATGAGCCTGAAATTGATGCTGCTGATAAATTGGCAAAACCTTGTGATGTAAATGAGCCCGAAATTGTTGCTGCAGATAAAGTATTAAAATATTGTGATTGCCACGAACCTGAAATTGTTGGTCTAGATAAAGTATTAAAATAATTTGATTGCCATGAACCTGATATGTCTGCAGCTATTTGGTTTGAAGAACTTATTAATGTGTTTCCTAATTCTGATTCTGCTGTTTCTAATCTTGTGCTTATTGAAGCGCTTGTACTTGTAAATGCACCTGAAATGTTTGAAGCAATTTGGTTTGAACTACTTAATGCACCATTAAATATACCTGTAAAAGTATTTGCAAATATATTACCACTTGCACTTATATGATTTGAGGCTGTTATATTTCCCTCTATTACTGTTGATGTATTTACATTACTTTTTCCTATTTCTATTTGAGTAGTATTATTATTTACAAATAAATGACCTGTCAAAGTAGCATCATCGGTACTAAGTGCTATTTGCCCATCAACCAAATAATTATCAGCTAATATATCACCACTTGCACTTATATCACCTGAGGTTGTTATATGACTAGTTAAATCAATAGTTGCCCCATTAATATTTCTAGTATTAATGTTATCAATAAAAAATTCTTTAAAAGAATTTGTAGGAGAACCTATATCCCATAAATTATTATCTCCAGGAAGAATAGAACCAGTTGTTCTTATACCTAATAATACATCAGTAGATCCCGAGGTATAATATAAATTACCACTTACTAATAAAGACCCTGATGAGTAACTTAAGTTTGTAGTTGATATATTAATTTGTGAAGCAGTTATTCCCGTTATAAGACTACCATCTCCTTCAAATTGAGTAGCTGTTATTTTGCCTAAAATATTAAGACTACCCGTATTATCACTATCTAATATAGCAAATGAGTCAATTAAATCACCATATTGTCCCTCTGTAGGTATATCTCCTGTTTCAAAATAACTCTTTAATGTATTTCTATTTTGTTTTGCCATTGTATATTAAATTATCCTATATCATTATTTTCACCAATCGTAGCTGAACCTAATCCTGTTTTTATTTCTCTTCCTGTTCTGTGTGTTCTTTCTTCTCTAATTTCTTCTCTTGTTTTAGATGGACCTGTTGTAGTTACTACTTCTGTATTGAATACAACAGTAGATTTGCTAAAGAATTTTTGAGGTTTTTTAGCTAATTCTTTATTCATAGCATCAGGTACTATATACCCCTGAAGATCTAATCCAAAATCTGTTTTTATCATTCTATTACTACCTTGTGCTACTTCTACTCTATTAGTAAAAGTATCAATTCTTGCGTTAAACTTAAATCTTTCTCCATCACCCCAATATGAATCTGAAGCATAATTTATTGCTTCTACTATTTTATTCATTTGTGATACATAGTCACACCAAATAATAAACGAATATTTTAATCGTACAAAGTCAGGTACTACAACAGCATGGTACTCTTTATTAGGAGTTCTACTTTGTAACACTGAAAAATTATCATACTGATTTCGTTTATTATAAGCGCTCTGGAATACATAGTAAAGTTGAGGATTATTTGCATCCATTTTATTACCAAGATCTCTTCTTTTTTCAACACTATTTCTCTTAAACATAATAAGAGGTGTTTGTATTTTACCTTCTTTATCCCTATAATACCCATCACGTTGAACTCCTTTCCATCTTTCAGGAGAACCATAGATTAATGGTACATTTACCCTATTTCCATTAGTAACTACTGATGGTTTTATAACATTATTAAAATAATACATTATAGCTTCATCATGATCTTGTAAGCTTACAGATATATCATTTATATTATCATCGTCTCTACGTGTAATTTCACCTCTATTTATAGGTTTTTTAGTAGAGCTAGCTTTTTGTGGTTGTAAATTACTAGGTGCTATACCTTCTACTGGAAAACTTGGTTTTGTTGGGTCAGTTATATCAGGATTAATAATATTATTCCTAAGTTTTTCATTATTTCTTAAAGGAATAGGTCTTTGAAAATTATTTGAATTATCTTGTGCCATATTATCCTAGTAAATTTGCTGTTCCGTCAGTTATTTTATTAGTAGATGGATATTTTCCACCTCTTAAAGGTATTAAGTTTAATTTTTCTACTCTTGATAAATGAGTATTTAAAATTATTGAATGACTACTACCAAAATCAACAGTACCCGTTGAAATAGCATAATCGGGATCTTTACCCAATATTAATTGATTTTCAACTCTTGAGTCTACTTCATAAAAATTATTTTTAAATAATAATATATCTCCTATTTCAGGTACTAAATTTATATCTTTTAAGCTAACTTTTAAAAATCTAAAATCAATGGATTGATTAATGTCAGATCCAAAGTCATCAGACGACCAAGCTTGATCTTGTTTGTTTATTAAACACGCGATTCTTACGGGTTCATAAAACATTTTACCATCAGACTCACCATAAACATTAATAGATGTTTTTTCAAGAACAAATTTATAATATCCAACTTCTGTTTGGATAATATCATTGATAAGTTCTTTACTTACAGTGTTAAAAAGTGATATGTCTCGTGATCCTCCAAATAATGCCATTATAGTCTTTTTAAAGTTTCTTCTTTAAATTTTACTGATTTTACACCAGGTATTCTTAAATCTGTTTTAGATAAATCAGAAGTTAACATGTCTTCTTTAAATTGGGATAAATCCAATTTTGGATTTTCTCTAGTTACAAATTTTATTTTTAATCTTGTAAATTCTACTTTATCCTTTTGGGGATATTCTTCTGGTGTAATATTATTTACAATAGTTACTTTTCGTAAAGCTCTAACCTCATCTAATACATCTGTAATATTAAATTTTCTGTCCGTTAAAACATCACATTCAACTACAAAAGTATTTAATACTTCATTTAATATGTTTTTTAATTCTATCATTATCCTACATAAATTGGGTAAGGGACCTTATAAAAAGTTTCTTGTGTTTGTTGTGCTTCTTGATTTTGTCTTTCAAGTTGTTTTAATCTTGTAGTTTCTTCA
>VMHT01110752.1_pt1 | contig 17471 bp, 12 predicted proteins | sample 4693611 | NCBI WGS metagenome assembly VMHT01 (sample SAMN12280063, study PRJNA550983) | marine metagenome | isolation source: seawater sampled from same location over 5 years 0.02-0.2 micron viral filtrate | place: USA: collected off the coast of southern California halfway between the port... ...
CTCCACTAGGATAAGTTCTTCTAACAATATATCTAGTAAGAGGTACATCTTTTTCAAAACAAATTGGAGGTCCATTCCCAGGTACATTATTATCTGTTGGCAGCGCACACTTAACAGGTACACTATTGCATAATAAAGTAAATTGAGACGATTTATAAAGTTTTCGTATATTAGGATCGGTGTAGTTAACGGTTTGTGTTGCCCAAGATGTTTTACCACCCGGTCCATGCCCTTTCACCATTCTAGACCATTTTTGTTTTTTTGTTAATTTTCCATCATTATTTCTATATTGAAGAATTTCGGCTTTCCTTCGCATATCTAAATCTTCATTAGATGGATTCTGCGTACACATTATAGGAATATACTTTGGGTTTACAAAAGATGATGGTCTAACATTACATCGTATACATCTATTTTCAAATCTACTCCATGTGCGCATAGGAGTATTTGGTTGAGGTGGAGAACATGCACTAAATACAGGTAAACTAATAGATGCGGGGATTGATGTCATAAGTAATATTACGTGATAAAAATAATACTAATAATAAAATATGTAACATTTTATTATTTTAAACTAAAATACGTCTATTATTATGGATTGTATGCATCTCTAACACCGCTAAAGTACCAGCGCGTAGACAAGTAGTGTGGTCTCGCCTTGATAAGAGACTGCTCGGTACTGTCTGAAGTCATGTTGAGGTTTGGTCCCTTATCAACAATTTCCTGAATCTTAGTGGTACCAAGACCAGTGTTGAAGTATCTAAGTTCAGATATGTAACCTGAAAACCCTCCATTCTGCGCAACCAGAACATCACCATAGTTTTGCCGCGGCACACCCTTATACATATGGCGTTTTACTAATGAACCGTTGATATACACATCAAGTTGTCGCTGTTTACTGACTCGTACCATAATATTGATCCATTTATTAATTGGGATATTGTCAATATTAATTGTTTCGTCTAAATTCGTATTAGTAGGTTTATCAAAGGTGTTCATAACAATCATGAGTTCATTTGTTGCATCAGACATGTATACCCCCGGAGAATTATTTGGCACCATTACTCCAGTTGCATCTTTTTCCCCATTACCTTTGCTAAATATATGCATATAATTACCCTTTTCGTTGTTAGAACCAAAACTTGATTCTTCGATGTATACCCACGTAGACCATGTAAACTCCATGCCAGTAACATCATTTTTTGAACGTAATATAGGAATACTTCCTTTAATCGATGGATCTTGTGGAATTATTATACCATTCTTTGCATCGATCATACCATCAATAAGAATTGGATTAGGAGATGGATTTAATATCCATGCAATAATAGATGTTCCTAAACGTAATAATAAAACAAACATCATTATTACAAAAATCAAGAATGCAAATTTTGCAACAATACTATTTGAACTTAAAAATTCCTTTGTGCTTGCGGCGCTTTCTCGTGCAGAAAATCCACCAACCATTTTTTTACTTCCTTTACTCATATCTATATATATTATAAGATTATTTAGATATTAATATTAATTAAATTTCAAAAGAACCCTTCTCCACATCGTCTTCTAAATATGCTACCTTAAGTTTGTATTTGTTCCATATATCAGAACCACCTCCGCCACCATATCCATCTCTGTAGATATTGTATGCTTCTTGAGGGTTAGTTGCATCCGGCCAGTATTTAAGATTAGCAGTAAACCCATCAAACCCCCCATCATCTGTTACAATCACTGATCCGCGTCCCTCTACGGCAGGTCCAGGTAGCACACATGTTTTGACAAGTTTACCGTCGATGTAAATGTCTAAAGTTCTTCCGTATAAACTTACAATGGCATTTACCCATTTCTGGAGTGGAAAATTCTTTACGGTGCATTTATGAGTGGATGATCCATCGCCGGAAGGACGTGCCGGGTCGCTTCCGGGTTTGGGGCACTTTGAACAATCAATAAGGTATCTTGGTGTGATCGTGTTGATGCCAATGCCTGAAGCGTCTTCATATTCATAACCGTTTTCTGGTGCTACAGGTGTGTATAAAGGCCAGTTGCTGTAATCACTCTCAAGTGTTGACTCGTTTAACTGTTGGCATGTAATCGGAGTTCCACTGGTGGGTACGACTGCGTAGTTACCATCACCGCCACAACCGGAGACAGGTTCTCCATCTTTACCACATTTCCCATCTGCAGCATTCTTGCAATCATCCGGACATAAAGCATCTTGCCTCGCTTGTTCATCAGCGAAAGCAGATTGAGCGGCGGCGGCATCATCAGCACTTGCGTAACAAAGTACCTCTACATTAAGGTCGTTAGACTGTGCACCCATGGTAATGCTAAGAAGAGAACCATCGGTCTCTTCGCTAATTCCAGATTGTAAAAGGGATTTGGGTTGACTGTATTTGTAGTTCCAGTCCGTTACAAAGAACCAAATAGAAAATGTGTAGTTACTAGTGTTATTAGCGGGCAGGTCTTCAGTAGTAATAACTTGTTTCATAGTACCTTCTTCTAAATTGGTAAGTTTATCTGCTTTTCCAGAAAACCATTTTATTAAAAAGTAGAGAAGTATTAGTATAACTAATACAATTAAAACGGTTCTGACTAAATCATCCATGATATATTATATCATTAGAAATTATCTAAAGCAAAGGGGGATTTAAAGTTTTTAATAAATTATAAGTGTTTTTAATATCACTTTTAGTTAAATATGAAGAATAATATCTCACATTGCATATACCTCCATGAATCCCATTATTTGTACCTAAAACTACATTATCAGTTGCCATAAATGGAGAAATATTAGAATGACTAGCAATTAATTCGCCATTACTAAATATATCCAGACTTGCACCATCATAATTGAATACAATATTATTCCATTTTTGAAAATCTATATCAGTTGTAGAGTATACTGTCTCTAAAACATTTTCTTTATCGTTTCCTTTATCGGACGGGATTTCTGTTCTTACTCTTAATGTATTTTCAAGACCATAATATTCTAGAACAGGTTTATTGCTATAATTAAATAGTGGAGTCCATGTAGCGTAAGCGCCACTAGTATTTGGCGGTTGGGGGTTAATATAATACCATGCACTAATAGAATATGAATATTTTCGGTCTTTATACATCTTTTTGTCCACTTTTTTGTTTAATTCATCAAAAGTTGCTAAAGAATATTTTTTTGTTAGATAAACAGGATCTTTTAAGAGTACAAATGAATTTCTATCAACAATATATTGATATATTTTTGGTATAATATACATAAATAGAACTACAAGCATTTCCATTCCTAAAATAATCCAAACCGTTGAACTTGTTAAATTGAATTCTTTTTTAAGATAGTCGGCTAATTCTATAAACAAACAAGGAATATAAAATATTATTTTCATAATTAAATTATCACTTTCTTTGAGAGTATTTAATGCTAAAAATAGTACTGCTAATGAACAAATAACTAAAACAATCTTACCAATGAATTTTAAAATAGAAAATAAATTATTTAGTTTGGATATTTTATTAAATAAAAAAACTGCTAAATACAATCCTCCAATTAATGTTCCTAAACTTAGTACCAATTTTTTAACCATTTGCTTTGCATCATCTCCTCCAACATCATTCTTTTCACTAAATTTTGTAGACTTCAAAAAATATAATGAGAACAGTGAAAATATAATAATTAAAATTATAATATCAAAGTATGATTCATATTTTTTTTTTATATGAAATGGATCTAAAAAGTAAAATGTTAGTAATAAAATGATAGGTATAATAACCATAAACAATGTAAATGACTCAATTGTTGTATTAGGCACAAAGAATTCTATATTCATGTTGTAATATTAACAGAAAACTTTTTATCATTACAAATGTTAGTAATATAACTTTTGATAAATATGACACTATGATATGTCTTCATATTTATATTACATATTTTCCATTGCTGTTTTTTTCCCGTGACATTCTCTACATAATGCTACTAGATTATCTATATGATTATTTCCACCTGAATCCAGTCTGATATTATGGTCTACCTCAAACCATGCAGGTAATGTATTTTTACAATGCCCACACTTCCATCCTTGTTGTGCTGCAATATATTTCTTTTTTGTTTCGCTAACGCTGCGCTTTGTTGCTTTTTTTCCTGAATTCATCATTCGTTTTTGTTGAGGAGTTATTTGTTGTAAGTTTGCTGGATTTGAATTAACTTGATGCGAAGCCATATTATATATACCAAAATTGTTAGATTGTGTCATATCAAGTAACGGTGTAAGCATATCAACAGAATCTTTGTCGATAGGAAGATGTCTTAACATGCCATTCGCACTTTGAATAAATCCTTTTGCATCATTCGGATTTTTTTTTAGAAAAGCATATGCTGATAGACCAGCAAAAGCAATGCCTGCCATTTGATAATATTTTGTCCACGACTTAACAATTGTAACATATTTTCCATCATGATAAATATTTCCTATAAAAAATGCGGTAACAATTATAATTAAAAGTTCTATTTTCATAATATAATAAATTTATATATTTTATTGATATATAAAGTTAATCTTGTGTAAATAGTATTAGGATAATATTGTATATGTGCCGATTTTTAATGGTTGTTTCACCGCATTATTTAAGTTTTCTAAATCTTTTGTTAACATTTCAATAGGGATAGGGACAACCGCATACTTTGTAGTAAATAAGTAATGAAATATTATTTTAATAAGGTTATTAACCAGGCGTGGGTTGTTTGATGTAGTTATTATATCTATATATGACATGACAAATCCCCATACATCAACATTCTTTAAGTAGACATCATTAACATATGTGTTTATGTCAAATTCATAATAAGAATTTGTGTACGTTTCCAATATCACTGCTAAATATGATGTGATAATATTTTGTGGTGTGTTTTTAATTAAGTATGAGTATGTATTTTTTTTATATAAATGACTCTGAATTAATTTTATGGTTTCTTTTATATATTCTATATGTCCATCTCCCAGTCGATAAAGGGAAAAATTATATATTTCATTTGCTAAAAACTTGCAAAAAACTAATTTATTTATGGTTTTAATTTTTACATTATTATTTTTTGAATATGATGTTACTATTTCTCGTATTACAAATTTAATGTCCTTTTGTATTAATATATTTGAAAAAGGCATATTAAATTGAAATGGTCTGTTAAATAATTTTTCAGGAAAACTTAGTTTATTTGGTTTATATATTGCTAACCCCCAGTCTATAATACGAACTTTAATTCCATCTATACTGTCTAATTTGTTATTTTTTTTTGAATGAAGTATATTACTCCCTTTTAGATCTAAATGAAAAATTTTTTTTCTGTTCATTTCTTTGATTCCTTTGTTTAGAAGGTTTATCATGCAAATATTTGTTACTGCAAATAGCGAGGAGGAGTTTTGGTTTGATTTTCCAAGACCTCTCCAAAACTTTTCTAAATCAATGCCGCCATCGGGTGAATTTATGAGTTCAAAATCATCAATATTTTCATTAATAGTATTTTTCGTATAGTTAGTAAATGCACTACAGACCTTCTCAAAATTTTTTAACGACTTGCGATGCAGTTGTTTTGGTTGACAAGAATATATGTTATCAATAATAAAATAATCATTATAGTTTTTAATTTTGGTTATATGTGGTCTAAATTCTTTTATTATATCCATTTCTTCTTTAGCATATTTGTCCATCATCATTTTTGATACAAATGTTTTATTATATTTTTCTAGCAATGGATATTTCATACAACGTAGCGGTGGCTTGAATACACAACCAAACCCTCCAGATGCGACCGGTTGTCCGGATATAGACTGATTTATACTAGATGATAAGAGACGCGATTTTACGCGCTGCCTCCGTGTTTTTTTGTTTTTTTTATTTTTTTTGTTTTTTTTGCTTTCTTTCGCCATTAAATACTTATATATATATATTATTTCTTATAAAAAAATCCCCCTAGGATTAATATAGTTACAACTATTCCAATATATGCCATTTTCTCTCTTCGTTTCTTTTGAGAATCATCTACTACAACCTTTGGTTTATATAACTCATAGTATTTATGCGTTGCTTCCTCCATTGTTAGTTCTGGTAATTTGAGAGAATTATTTATTTTATTATGAATGAAATGCATCCATTTCATAAACGACTCTCTAGAATCTAAATATGGTGTTACAGGATATTTGTCTAGAAATTTTGCAAAACCATCACCTATCTGTTGTATGGGAATAAATAAAGGAAGATTTTGTATGAAATCATAGTATTTTTTTTTGGTAACTTCATTTGGATGCAAAGGATAACACAATGCAATTGTATGTAATGTGAACCAATATTGTGGACCCCAAACCGATGGATTTAATATCATAATAGTTAATTATATTAAAAGATGGTATAAATAACATATAACATTATTTATTAACGAAATGGATAATTATAATTTTTGTAATAATTGTGGTAAAAATGGACATGCATTTCACCAATGTAAGTATCCTATAACAAGCATAGGTGTTATTCCTTTTAAGTATCAGAAAAATAACATAAAATATTTAATGATTCGTAGAAAAGATACATTAGGATATGTTGATTTCATGCGAGGAAAATATCCTCTTTATAATTACAATTATTTACATAATATAATAAATGAAATGACAATTAAAGAAAAAGAACGAATAATGACACAAAATTTTGATATATTATGGAGAGATTTATGGGGAGAAAATGTGGGAATTCAGTATAGAATAGAAGAAAAAACTTCTAGAGAAAAATTTGATTTACTTACATATGGTATTACAAATGGATCTAACTTTTATAATCTAGAATCGTTAGTTACTGGTTCTGATACTGCATGGAAAGAACCAGAGTGGGGATTTGCTAAAGGTAGAAGAAATTATCAAGAAAAAGATATTAATTGCGCATTGCGCGAATTTCAAGAAGAAACTGGCTATTCAAAAAATTCAATTAATATTATACAAAATTTAATTCCATTTGAGGAAATATTTACTGGTTCAAACTATAAATCATATAAACATTGCTATTATATTGCTTATATTAATAATAATATTAAACCTATTCAAAATTTTCAAAAAACAGAAGTTAGTAAAATGGAATGGAAAACCTTCTCGGATGCTTTAGAGATAATTCGTCCATATAATATCGAAAAAATATCAGTCTTATCTCGAGTAGATGAGGTATTGAATAAATTTAAATTGTATTCATAGATATAAATTAATATTCATTATATAGATATTATATATATATGTCTGACATTTCAAAAACAAAAAAAATAACAAAGAAACCGAGGAATACAACAATTAAAAGAAAGGTAAATGACGATACACAAAATGAAAAATATGATAAACAACTTGAAAAAAAATTTAAACGTTTAGAAGAAAAAGGCTTTAATGAAAGTAAAGTAGCAGAGTATGATAACTATAAAGAAAAATTGAATAGAAGTGTTATTGCTAAGAATAATAATAAATATCCATATTTATATCCTGATTTAGATGACCCCAATTTTAATGTAAAGATTGCGGAGAGAAAGGAGTTTAATGATACAAAATATGATGGCAAAATACAACCTATTATTGAAGAGGCCAATAAATTATGCAATGCCGAGTTTGAATTAAGTCCACATCAGTTATTTGTTAAAAATTTTTTATCATTTCAGACCCCCTATAATAGTTTATTGTTGTATCACGGGTTGGGTTCTGGTAAAACTTGTTCTGCAATAGGAGTTGCTGAGGAAATGCGTGATTATTTAAAACAAATTGGTAACAGTCAAAGAATAATTGTAGTTGCTTCGCCCAATGTTCAAACTAATTTTAAAATACAATTGTTTGATGATCGAAAACTTAAACAAATAGATGGCATTTGGAATCTTCGTTCATGTACCGGAACAAAGTATTTAAAAGAAATTAATCCTATGATTATGAAAGGGTTACCAAAAGAAACTGTTATTCGTCAAGTTAAGCGTTTGATAGATTCTTCATATGTTTTTATGGGATATATCGAGTTTGCAAATCATATACTTAATAAATCTAGAGTAGATGATCCGGAATTAAGTGAAGAAAAACGGCAACGAATTATGAAAAGAAAATTAGTAAAACATTTTAGCAGTCGATTAGTAATTATAGATGAAGTGCATAATATTCGTATTACGCAAGATAATAAGGACAAACGAGTTGCAAATGAACTATTTAAATTAGCAAAATATGTGCCTAATTTACGATTACTTTTATTATCAGCGACGCCTCTTTACAATAGTTATGAGGAAGTCATTTGGTTAATAAATATAATGAATGTAAATGATGATAGACCTCCCATACGGCAACGAGATGTATTTTATTCAGACGGAACATTTAAGTTAGATAAAGATGGACGTGAGATCGGAAAAGAACTATTAGAGAGAAAAGCGACCGGATATATCTCCTTTGTTAGAGGTGAAAATCCATATACATTCCCTTTTAGAATTTGGCCTTCTCAATTCTCTCCAGAAAATACATTTGAAGAAAAACCGCAACCATTATACCAATTGAATATGCGTTCTATTACGCAACCCATAGAACATTTATCTTTATTTTTAAATTCTTTAGATGAATATCAGAACAAAGGATATCAGTATATTATCGAAAGTCTTAGAACTGGAAAATTTAAAGTTTCTACAGGACAGAATATGCCCGATTTTAAAAACATGGACTCTTTTGGGTATACTTTGTTACAAAAACCATTAGAGGCATTAAATATAGTATATCCATATGATAAACTTGCTGAATATGAATTTGTAGAATTGTCTGAGGAACAAGCGGAGCAGGAGGAACAAGCGGAGCAGTCTGAACAATCAGAGCAGTCTGAACAATCAGAACAGGAGGAACAATCAGAACAGGAGGAACAATCAGAGCAGTCTGAACAAGCGGAGGAACAAGCGGAGGAACAAGCAGAGGAACAAGCGGAGGAACAAGCGGAGGAACAAGCAGAGGAGCAGGAGGAAGCGAAAGAAATTGATTTTGACTCTGAAGGAATGGAAGATATCATTATTCCTGGTCGATTAGACAGCGATGATAGTGATATCGAAGAATATCAAGATAAAAGTAGCGGAAATATTTTATCAGGTTTTAATGAAAGTGAATTAGAAGAGTTTGAATTGCCGACTATTTCAGACAGTTCTGAACAAGAAGGGGGTAATAGCAGTAAAGCAAGCGAGAGCAGTAAAGCAAGCGAGAGCAGTAAAGCAAGCGAGAGCAGTAAAAAAGATCAAGGCATGTTTGATCCTAGACTTTTAGTTGGAAAAGTCGGTTTAAATCGAATAATGAAATTTGATGATGGCGGCAGTACTTCAATCAGAAGTAATTTTGAATATAGAGATGAATCCAAATATGGACGAATCTTCTCTCCAGATGAAATTGGTAAATATAGTGCAAAAATTAAAAAAATATGTAATAATGTTGTTGACTCAACAGGACTGATTCTTGTATATTCACAATATATTGATGGTGGATTAGTGCCAATTGCATTGGCATTAGAAGAATTAGGGTTAACAAGAACCGGGGATGTTAAATCATTATTTAAAATACCTCCTACTGAAAAAATAGATGCAATTACATTTAAATCAAAGGATAAAATGGAAGAAAAAGGAAAATTTAAACAAGCAACATATGCAATGATAACTGGTGATAAAAGTTTGTCACCCAATAATGCAGAAGAACTAAAGCGCGTTACAGATCCAGATAATAAAGACGGTTCAAAAGTAAAAATAGTTCTTATTTCACAAGCAGGCGCGGAAGGGTTAGACTTTAAATTTATACGACAAGTTCATATACTAGAACCATGGTATAATATGAATAGAATCGAACAGATTATAGGTCGTGCAGTAAGAACATGTAGTCATAAAGACTTACCACTTGAAGAAAGAAATGTAGAAATGTATTTGTATGGTTCAATATTAAAATCTATAGAGGAAGAAGCAGCAGATATATATGTATATCGATTAGCAGAGAGAAAAGCAATAATTATTGGAAGAGTTAGTCGAATATTAAAACAAAATAGTGTTGATTGTTTATTAAACGCAGAACAGACAGGTTTTACAGTTGAGCAAATGAATCAAACATTGCCTATAACGCTATCGAGTAAGAAAGTTATTAATTATGAAGTGGGAGATAGACCATATACTGCAATATGCGATTATATGGAAACTTGTCAGTATACATGTAGACCAAAAAATGAGATAGACAATAGTAAAATCAAACTAGATAGTTACAGTGAATTTTTTATAACAACGAATGCTGACAAAATCATGCATAGAATTAAAACACTTTTTAAAGAAAGATATGTTTACTATAAAAAAGATTTAGTTAAACATATTAATATAGTTCGCGTATATCCATTAGAGCAAATAAACTCAGCGCTGCAACAATTAGTAGATGACAAGACAGAGTTTGTTTCGGATAGATATAGTAGATTAGGAAATATTGTAAACATAGGTACTTTATATCTATTTCAACCGTTAGAATTTACACAGAAACATATTTCAACTAACGAACGAGCAATACCTATACCATTTAAAAGGGAGACATTAATTTTTACTGAACCTGTTATTGTGAAAGAACCAATCCCTGTAAAAAAATCTAAGATAGATACTCCTGAATTAAAAAAGATTTCTTCTGGTAAAGAGTATGAATATAAAGATGATGACATGACTGCATATACTCAAGCATTACCGGTTATAACACAGTTACAAGAAAAATATGACACAGGTACTACTATACAAATTATTGTGAGAGGTGAGGATGATATTTATAAATTTTGGAGCGATAGTATTAATTTATTAGAGAATACTGGAGTCTCTAGAGAGATATTAATAGATTTATTTGTAGCACATTTAATTCAAACTCTTATGTACAATGATATTATATTATTATTGAATTACTTAGAGTCTTCTGATAATCCTAATGATATTCTGCGACCTGACTTCAAGAAAAAAATAAAAGATTATTTTGAAGAAAAATATATACAATCAGATAAAATAAAAGGTATATTATTGATCAATACTGATGCAAAAACAGGTAGAACTCTATTAGTAATGAATAAAAGTAAACCACACGAAGGTTGGGTTCCTGCCCAGTTTCAAGATGAGCAAGATTTATTACCTGAAATATCAAAATTAGTAAAATCACTTGAAGAGAAAAAGAAAAGACTTAATACTATTGTTGGGTTTATAATAAACTTTAAAAAAGAAGGGTATATGGTTTTTAAAACAAAAGATTTAAGGAAAAAACGCAATAAAGGGGCCCGATGTGATCAAACCACGAAGAGTTTGTCATCAAAAGTGTTAAAAGACATAAACCCTGATATATTTGATATTAAAAAATTTAAAAGTATTCAGTTATGTGTATTTCAAGAGTTATATCTTAGGTTATTCGATAGAGAGAAAAAAGATGATAAAATATGGATGTTGTCACCAATAGAAGCACAAATAGGTAATATAGAAAATATGTAAAAGAAATTAAAATTGATTTAATATAAAGAATAATATATTCTAATTATAGAATGGAAACAAAAACAGTAGTACCCAAAGATCGAGAACTTGGTATTTACAGTAAAATACTTATAACAAAAAACATTCCTGTTAATATTAAACACATCGGTCGCAATATCAAAGAACTCTTACAAAAAAAAATATCTTCTGAAATTGAGGGTAAGTGTACTGTTGAAGGTTATATAAAACCTAAGTCTGTTTCTATTCTGACTTATTCTGGAGGAATTATTCGTGGTAATAATATTATGTTTGAGGTAGTATTTGAATGTCAAGGGTGTTCGCCTGTAGAAGGAATGCGTATAAAATGTACTGCAAAAAACATAACAAAGGCAGGTATACGCGCAGAAATTACTGATGGAATACAATCTACACCATTGGTTATATTTATTGCAAGAGATCATCATGAGATTACTCCTTATTTTAATAGCATTAAAGAAGATAATAATATAACTGTAAGTGTTATTGGTAAAAGATTTGAACTAAATGACATACATATTTGTATTATAGCTGAACTTGTTGAACCGATAAATAATCCAACAAAAAAATTAACTAGAAAAAATTATTAGGGAATAAGTAAATGAAATATATTTATAGTATAAATATTTTTATAAACAGTATAAATATTTTTATAAACAGTATAAATATTTTTATAAACAGTATAAATATATTTTATATTTTTTATTAATGTATTCACTTAATACTTTAAAGAAAATAATAGAAGAATTGCCAAAATATCATCATGTTGAAATATTAAAAATTTTAAAGTGTCGCCATAACATAACTCTAAATGAAAATAATAATGGAACTTTTATTAATTTAACTGAACTTGCCCCAGATATTGTAATAGAATTAGAAAATTATGTTCAATATGTATTACAACAACAAGAGCAATTGGCTGAAGTAGAAAAAGAAAAAGAATTACTTGAAAAAAAATTTTTTACAAATAACGAAGACTGCAATACAGAGTGCAATACAGACTGCAATACAGAGTGCAATACAGACTGCAATACAGAGTGCACCGATGATAATTAAATTAATAGTACATCCATAAAGATAATAAAGATATAACTGCTTGATCAATATAATGAACAAAAAACATATATTAGTTGACTTAGATAAATATATGTTTAGCATAAAAAATATAGATTTTATTGAAAATACAAAAAAAAGAATTGGTATCATAGATAATTTTGCAAAAAAAACAAAGATCAGCAATAGTAAAGAACAAAATAAATATAATACTTTGACAACTACATCAAAGGTTAAAAAGATACATCCAATATTTGAAGACAAACTATTTTGGTGTTTTTTTATTATGTTAAAAGGTGAGGATGAATATAATTATTCACATAAAAGTAATTTTAAAATCGAAAAAGATATAAAAATCCAGTCTATTGAAAAAATGAAGGAATATTCTCCTCAACTAAAATTACATAAAATAAAGTACATTAATATAGAAAATGAGATGCTTAATGAAAAATGTATAAGTATACAGGGCCTATATGCACTTTGTTTGATCTATGATATTAGTGTTATTTATGTTAAAGGAAAAACATTTTATGAGATAAATAATAATAACACAGATATTAAATATATTATAGAGAAAAAGGGTATTGATAATATTTGTATTAATATAGACGTAGAAAGTGACGCGGTTATGCAGATACGCAGTAATTTATATAGAATAGAAAATATTATTAAACCATTAAAGTCTATCTCTAGTTATAAAGTAGACGAATTAAAGGCAATTTGTAAAAAATTGAATATTGAACTGCTAGACAGTGTTGGGAAAAATAAAAAAAAATACATACTTTACGAAGAAGTAGTAAAGAAACTATAAGTAGTATCATTCAATGATAATTTAATAAAATTGAATGATAATTTAAATATTATGATGTAATTATATATATGTCTGAAACAAAACCCAAGTCTACTATAGATAGTATCGTAAAGGTATATCTAGAAAACTTAACTGATGTTCAAAAAGAGAAATCTGATAATCTAGAACTTGAAGTTAAGTTTGGTACAAGGGGATTTCGAAGAATTACAAATATTAATTATAATAATGTCGTTAAAAAACTTCTATCTCTTGGATTTACACTAGGACCAACCGAAAATATTCTTAGAATTTTCAATCAACATATTGATGCAAAAACAGGAGCAACTAAAATGCATAGCGTTAGATCTGAGATAGAAGGTATTGGAAATATATCAAAATATTGTAAAACGAATATGGTTGATGATAGTACCGTATTTGAAAAAAAAACATATTTCAATGTAGGTTCAGAAACAATTTATCCAGTAAATACCGATGAGTTTAATTTTCGCACTTCATTGCAACTAGAAAAACGACTAAGTGATAAATCTTCTATGGTTAGCAAGATGGTTGATGATTGGTCTGATAATAAAAAGACCTTTAGATATATTTCTAGAATTGCACTAACACATAAGGATTATCCTGTTAAAATAGATATTAGTATTGTTAAAAATTCAAAAAAGTCTGGAAGAACTTATGTACCCCAATACAAAATGACTGATTCGGGGGTGCTTAATTCAGTGGAAAATTTTGAAATTGAAATTGAAATGAACAATGAAAAAATTTTGCGCATTCTAGAAGGAAGTGTCGCAGAAGTAGATATAGTAAAAATTATTACACAAAAATTAAAAAAGGTAATAAAGTTTGTTTTGTCTGGTATACAGGAAACAAATTATCCAGTGTCTTATGATGAACAAGATGCTGTTTTGCAAGATTATATGCAAATATTATGGAATGATAGTTATAAACATGGTTCTCGAGTATATCCAAAAAACTTTGTAGGTCCATCCCAATATACGTTGCAAATGCAAAATGTTGTTCCAACAAGCGATGATGTCGATTTGCCAAATATTCGTAAAAATTATACTGTTACTGAAAAGGCAGATGGTGATCGTAAATTAATGATGATTGGGTCTACTGGAAAGGTTTACTTCATCAATACAAATATGAATGTGCAATTTACTGGCACAAAAACAGTAAAAGATGCGCTGTTTAATACAATTATTGATGGAGAACATATTCTTCATGATAAAACCGGAAAATTTATAAATCTGTATGCTGCATTTGACGTGTACTACATTAATAAACGTGACGTAAGAGCACTAGGGTTTGTGCCATCAGAAAAAGATGATGTACAAACTAACTTTCGATATCCACTACTCGTAAATATTATAAATAGTCTTAAACTTAAGTCTGTGATAGGAAATGGGGCATCACCTCTTAGAGTAAAGGAAAAATCATTTTATGCTGATAGCGAAACACAGACAATATTCCAGGCATGCAATACAATTTTAGAGATGATAAATAAAGGCATGTACGAATATGAAACGGACGGATTGATTTTCACACCTACTGATAAAGGAGTAGGGACGGATCGTATTGGAAAATATATTAAACCATTAAAAACAACTTGGGATTATTCTTTCAAATGGAAACCCCCAGAGTTTAATACTATTGATTTCTTAATTACTGTCAAAAAAGATACTGATGGTCGTGATTTTATTGGAAATATATTTCAAGATGGAACTGATACAAGCGCTGCTACGCAATTAACACAATATAAAACTGTTATTCTTCGAGTTGGTTATGACGAACGTAGACATGGATATGTAAATCCGTGTCTAAATCTTCTTAATGCTGATTTTGATACTGTTGGCGATAAAGATGCAAATGAAGGATATAGACCAGTCCAGTTCTTTCCAACAAATCCTTCTGATAACAAAGCGGGAATTTGCAATATATTGCTTGAAACCAGTCCAGCAGGTGATAAAATTATGAAAACACTTGAAAATCAAGTTATCGATGATAATATGATTGTTGAGTTTAGATATATAATGGATGGAAAAAGCGGATGGAAGTGGCAACCACTCCGTGTACGTTATGATAAAACTGCTGATCTTCGAACAGGAGGAAAAAACTTTGGTAATGCATATCATGTTGCAAATAGTAATTGGTATTCAATTCATACTCCTATTACTAATGAAATGATTAGAACTGGTGCAAATATTCCAAATAATGTTGAAGATTCAGACGTATACTACAATGTAAAGGCAGGCGATAGTCTCACCAGGGGTCTACGCGATTTCCACAATAAATTTGTCAAGAAAACACTGATTATGAAAACAACTAGTCCCGGAAATACTCTTATTGATTTAGCAGTAGGTAAAGGTGGAGATATGACGAAATGGATTTCTGCTAAATTAAAATTTGTATTTGGTATTGATATTTCAAGAGATAATATTCAAAACCGGTTAGATGGTGCTTGCGCAAGATATCTAAACTTTAAAAAGAAATTTACTAAAATGCCATCAGCACTCTTTGTAACAGGAAATTCCGCAGTTAATATTAGAAATACTGATGCAATATACACGGATAAAGGTAAGCAGATTACAAATGCCGTTTTTGGAAAGGGTGCAAAAGATGTAAAAGATTTGGGGAAGGGGGTATATAGTGCATATGGTATTGGAGAAGGAGGATTTGATGTATGTTCTATTCAATTCGCAATTCACTATATGTTTGAATCCGCAGAAACTTTACAGAATTTTCTAAGAAATGTCTCGGAAACGACGAGTAAAGGTGGATTCTTTATCGGAACCAGTTATGATGGGCGCTCAATATTTAAAATGTTGTCACGCAAGGACAAGGGTGATGGCGTGAGTATAAATGACAAGGATAAGAAAGTTTGGTCTGTCACAAAAGAGTACGAACGTGCGGAATTCTCCGATGATGAAAGTTCAGTAGGATACGCTATTAATGTATATCAAGAATCAATTAACAAAGCGCAGCGTGAATATCTTGTCAACTACAATTACTTGACGCGAATTATGGAAAATTACGGATTTATTCCAATTTCTAGGGAGGATGCAAAAGGAATGGGTCTTCCTTCAGGCATAGGAATGTTTAGTGATTTATATGGTCTAATGAGCGAAGAAAGTGAAAAAAATCCGTCTCTTAAAAGAGAATATAAGTCTGCGTTAGATATGACAGCAAATGAAAGAAAAATATCATTCTTGAACAAATACTTTATTTACAAAAAAGTGCGGGATGTTGATGCGTCAAAAGTAATGTTGGGTTTATTGCATAAAACTCTTGACGAAGTTGATGATGAAAGAAAAGAATCGGAAAAAGCGGTAGAAGTTGTAGAAAAAACAGAAGAAAAAGTTGAAGAAGAAACTAAAAAGCAAACGATTAAAGTAAAGAAAAAAAGTAAGAAAAAACTTAGACTTAAAGAATCTGATAAATAATATTTGTATATATTATAACTATGCTCCGCGACACGAGAGGGACACGCCTTGACAGAGCGCATAGCGCTTCGCCACGAAGAAGATCTGGTTCTATATCTAAATATCGGGAGTATGATAATGGATATTCTGAAAGTGATGATGAGGATAGATCTTTTGTCCCCCCTGACGATCCTGCAGATAATAGATCTTTTAGTGATTTGCCTGAATCTCCGATAAAGAAAACAGCATTTCGTAGATTGTTAGGAATGTTTGCTTGCGGTCGCGATGATAAAGGATGCGATGACGCGCACACGGTTAGAGAAGACTCCATCAGTAATTATGAGGAACCACTTTATGAGAAACCACCTTATGAGGATCCACTTTATATAGATATATCTGATGACGAAATAATGCGCAGGAAGGATCTAGACCAACATGAAAGAGAACTTACAGAGGTAGTTCCTTATTTCGTATCAAAAAAAGAAAAGGCGGCGGCGGCGGCGCGGAGGCAAGCAGAAGTAGAAGCAGAATGGCGCGAATTAGAGCGCGCTGCTATTTTAAGAGGAATAGCAAATGGGAGCGCGCACGGTCACTGGGTTGCATCTGATGAGGCTGCAGAAGGCGCAAGACGTACAAGACGCAAGTCAGGTACAAGACGCATAAGACGCAAGTCAGGTACAAG
>VMHT01186402.1_pt1 | contig 17470 bp, 25 predicted proteins | sample 4693611 | NCBI WGS metagenome assembly VMHT01 (sample SAMN12280063, study PRJNA550983) | marine metagenome | isolation source: seawater sampled from same location over 5 years 0.02-0.2 micron viral filtrate | place: USA: collected off the coast of southern California halfway between the port... ...
ATTATCGAATAGAAATAAAAATATAAAAATAATATATGTGCTACATTTTTGTGTTTGGCATATTTAATGTTGATGTATGGTGCTTTTTACAAGCGTTTCTATGATGATTGAAGCCAAAATGTATGAATTCTTCTGAATTAATTCCTACTTCTATACAAAGTTCGTGTAAGTGTGCTTTTTGTTCCTTTTCTATAAATGATAATTCCCAGTTTTTGTCTTGTGTGGTGTGGCCCTCTTGAAATTTGTTTAATGCTTTTTTAAGTATGTAACGTTGTTTGGCCATATTGATGCATTTTGTTTGATATGATTCCCATGAGTTGTAAAACCAGTTTTCGAATGTGTCATCTAATGGTTTCGTGTCTAATATATCTATAAATTCTAAGACTGCTGACCATTCTGACATTTTCATTATTTCTGTTTGTTTTTTTTTTCATATAAAATTTGAATTATGTGGTGAATATATTTTAATCGTCACTATTATTTAATATATGGTAATAATAGCTCCTCATTATATGATTTTCTAGATTTTCGTTTTCGAGAGTCACAACATTTACGAGAGTCACAACATTTACAAATAAATATTAGAATGCATAATGCTAAAATTCCACCAGATATAACTGAAATAAGTAATACATTATTACTTTCAACAAAATTATTACCGGTGATAATTTTTTCACAACCATATCCTAATCGGCTCAAAATATGTTTAGTGGATGAACCTATTTCACGATGACATGCATCTTGACTCCATGACATGATATTACCGTTTGTTGAAACGTGACTGAATGATGAACCTGACGAGTATGGTGATGGATTATACATTTGAATATGCTCTATGTATATATTATCACCGAAATTGCCCATAAATTTATTATCAACTATAGCATTTTGTCCGTCTTCTGTTTTTAAAAACGTATCATATTTACTAGGATATGCATATTTATTTTCACCAATGGTTGATGAAAAGCCAATTCCGTGGAGAATTTCATGAATCATTGCTGTCTTCAAATCATAATGTGTGGAAGGTATATTAGAACAACTGTCGTCAATATGCCAGTTGAAATGTGGATTAAATTCGATTTCAAATTGGTTTGATGAAACCCATAGATCTCCCTCTTTCTTGTAATTTGTATATGTCCAAGCCAAAACATTCGATGGGATTTCATTATTCCATCGGATATCTGCTTTTGTGCTTAGAGGTAGATTAGGACATATATTGCGAATCTCTGATATCACATTCGTTGATTCCGTTGACAGTATTGAGATGGGAAGTGTATTACTTAACTTGTGACTAGCTAGTAATCCATGCTTAGGAATTTTATGAATAGTTTTTAAAGTTTTCATAGTAATTTATTTATTTTGTTTTTATATACCTCTTAATAAAGATGTATGTATATGTACAAATAACACACAAAAATTTCATTACACACAAAAATTTAAAGGTTTAATCTCCAACAAACCTAAAAAATCATGAACATCTTTACTTTTATCAAGTAATAATTCTGACCATCGATTTTGAAAGTGTTCCAAATTTATATCATTATCACATGGCAAATGATTACGAATACTGTCAACTTGATTCATATCTATTTTAGTTAATGACACTGTTCGTGCAACTGTGGCAATAGTTTCCCATTCAGTCGTTAACCCTCTTTTGTCGTACATATTTACCAACTTATTGGCAGGGATATCGCGAACTATATCTGTCAAAAATGAACAAGTTGTTAATGGTATTTTATCACCATCTGTTTGTTCGATGGAATTCATTATCTCTTTCGCCTTATTTAAACGAATAACCGCACGATTTAATTTTGACATTTTATATTTTATCATGCTCTTTATATACTCGTTATGTACTATATATTTGATATCAAATAAATGAATGGGATGTTTTTTAACAACTCCTCATATATTGACACCAAACACCCCAGAAACATTAATCATGCATCATGTAAGAAAAAATACTCGTCGATTAGATGTCAGTGGCTCTGGAAACAGTATGCTTTTTGTTGATAAATGTAATATTTTATGGAAAATTTGCACAACAGAATTGGTGCAAATGGCAGAACTCATTCAAATAAATAATACTATTGTTATGGCTCTCCCAAATAGTAATTATTTATTGAAACCAATATCCGTCACACGTTTATCGCCAACTGTTGTTTGTATTTGTCAACCCATGGCAGAATGCGACCTTTATGAATGGGGAAGTGTGCCGTTCAAGTGGGATATCGTAACAAAATTTTTAAAACAAGTCGCAGATGGTATACGTTGGCTTCATGATTTGAATATATGTCATGGTGATATAAAACCTGAAAATATTGTAATTATGGATTTAAATGCTTATATCATTGACTTTGATTTTATAGCATCGTTAGAAGATAAAACTCAATGTCATACAAAAAACTTTAAACCATCGAGCGAAATAATATCAGAGTGGGATGTTTCTAATTCTATTGTTTCTAAGCGATGTGATGTTTATGCTTTTGGAAAAACTATATTGTTTATGTTATTTCGTTTACAATCTCATCGTGGTAATATCTCTATTTTATGGTGGAGAAAAAATTACATATTAAGCGGACATGCTCATAACTTTCAAGGTTTGGAAAAATTATGGGCAGATATTGCTTTTAGATGTTGTAGACGTAATCCGCCAGAAATTATTCCTGCAATTATATCAACAGAGATTGCGCAAATTATATCAAGTGGTTCAAAGTAAAGAGAGGCAGAAAACATTGTAACACAAAATAGAACATCATAACAAATTATTAATAAAATGTATTCGACAATTAAAAAATACTCGTAATTTTGTTTAACATTGACTATAAATAAAGATGTATATTTATGAAATAAAAATGCAGGCTGAGCGCATTAGAATATGTTCGAAAAAATTATTAAACAAAGGATTCTGTGCATCATGGTACGTACCTTTGGAAAACGAGGCATCTGTTGACGATATTAATATGCTATTTGTACGATATATATCGTCAAATGAAGAGACACCATATCCAATATTAAATGCTGCATTTTCAACTTTAAAAAATAGTCACGAAGAATGCATGTTTGTATTTATGCGCCGATATACTACAAAAGTTCTTGGAATATTGAATTCAAGAAAACCCATGCTTACACAACGTGAACGTACTCTGCTTCAACAAATAGAAAATAAAGCTATATGGAATATGCCAATATGGACGTGGACAGAAAATCATCATCAATTTGAACAAACTATGGAGACTCAATGTAGGCTAAGAAGAGTTAGAGGACATTGTATGGGGATTTGGTGCTATCGTTAGTTTTAACGATGGCCTAGAGCTTTGCCATTTGGATTGCGCTTGTACATTTCTTGGGCGTGGAAATGCTCTTCAAGACTTAGTGCAAACTCTTCCCATTGAATTAAATTTGTGTCGATAGTTGTGTCGATAGATTCTGAACTGGTTTTACTATTTGCGGTTGTGACCTTTTCGCTCATTTTCGTATACTCTTTTTTACGAGATTGCTGTTACTGATCAGTTGGTAATCCATCTTTGTTTTTTTTGGAGAATGTGAGTTGACGGTTTGTTGCTTTTGTTAGTGTCAGTATTTGAAAAGTGTCCGTATATAAGAGCTTGCATTTTTATAGGAAATGATGGACGGAAGTTATCATCAATTTGTTAATAATAAAAAACAAAATCATTTCATAAATGCAGAAACACATCGTCCTGATTTTGTGCACAGTGAAACTAAAAAGAGAAATGAAAAGACGAAAAAGCCATCGAAGAAAAAAATTACGGATGAAAGACTGAAAGCATTAGAAAAAGAGATAGAAAGACAACGTGCCTTAAATAAACTACCTAGAATTTATAAAAAAAAGGAAAATAGCAAAAAAAGTAAAAATAGCAAAAAAAATAAAAATAGCAAAAAACCATCTGTAAAAGGAGGACTGGGATGGAAAGATGAAGCAATAAGAAACACTCGACACTTAGAAAGAAGTGACTCAGATGAAAGCGTTACAAGTGACTCCTCCGACTCTCCCTCCTATGTAAAAGGAGGATTGGGATGGAAAGATGAAGCAATAAGAAACACTCGACACTTAGAAAGAAGTGACTCAGATGAAAACGTTACAAGTGACTCCGAATCCGATTTGTCAAGTGACTCTGAATCCGATTTGACCGAAAATCTTGGAGAAATGACCAAAAAACGCATTAAAGAACTAGAAAAACGCATTAAAGAACTAGAAAACATCATGATGAAGAAAGAGAACAGAGACAACAATAAAATGAAAGCCGTGTGCTCGAGAAAAATTGCCGAGCTTGAATTGGAGAAACAGAAAGAGATGTGCCCCATAACAGGCTACGGATATTATCACAATAATATGTCTGACGAACCAACCAAAAATACCATTTCCAGTAAACTGTCCACTAAAAATTGTCTAAATTATATTAGAACAGGAAAGGCAAAACTTTTGTGTGGTGAAAAGCTTTTAGTAGAATTAATAGATGAACCATGGGAACATATTCCATTGGATTGCGACAACAAAATAACTCAAAAATCAAAACTTAAGGATAGAAAGAAATATGTTAATAAAAACCCAATAGTAAAACTAATAACGAAAGGTCCTCGGTATCTCCAATACCAGACTCATTCAGAAAAATCTTACGTTTTTTCTATTTTCGACGGAAGTGGTAAGCAGGACGCCGCATCTATACCTAAAGAGTGGGTTAATGTATCAAAGCCAAAATTTATGAATAAACCACCTATATGCCCACTGCAACAGTTTCAATTAATAGATGTTGATTATGAACAAGATGGAATCTGGATTGGAAGATATCTGGAATATCCAGAAAAAGACGATGGCTGGAATATATTTGTCAGCCATAGTACTGAAAAAGATAATACAGGCAACATTATGCAACTAATTATTGAAGGAACAGATGTACCACGTTATGAATTTTATCCATATGGCGAGGACAAACAAAATAGCAACGAATGTCAAGAATTGAATAAAACTTTGAAGAAAAATGACTTTCATGAAATTGGCACAAATGGCTCTAAATGGAAACATCATGACCAACCTTTTATAAATCAGGGTGATGTATTGTTAATTAATAATGGCCACGCAATTGGTAATAGGGTTATTTTGGATTTAGTATATGTTATTGATGATAATATCGACGAATATGGGGAACCGTATCATAAAGTTCGTTATGTCTATATTAATGAAGACGGGAAGAAGATACCACCTCCGGATAGGTCATCGGAAAAAGTAAAAGAAGAATACGGTGATTTATATGACAGCGCCAACGATTCCAACGACGATGACTCTGAGCTAGAAGATAAAATGAAAATATCAGAAGAATTAGACGTATGGTTTGATGAGTACAAAATTAAGGGTCCTTATTCCCAATTATATCCAAATTCAACCCCACCATTATACGGTACTAAAAAAGATGAAGTTTCTTCAGCTGACGATGATGATGGTGACGATGATGATGGTGACGATGATGATGGTGACGATGATGATGGTGAATACAAACAAGGGGAGTTTTATGATGAACTCAGAGTCCTTCCCCCCAAAAAAACAAAGGGTAAAAAAGGTAAAAATGGTAAAAATAGTGATTACGATAGTAGTTCATCTAAAGATGAAGAAGATAGTAGTTCATCTTCAGATGATGAAGAAGATATTGAATTATCTTCAGATGAAGAATAAACAAATGATAAATTAATTTCAAACTTTATATTTCCTACATATTTTGTATCAAATGTACGGTTGTTTTTAAGTTGGAATCCTCCTCTATAACATCAAAATAAGCACCATTATTAATCCTTTCTCTTTCTTTGAATAAGAAATCAACTTTTTCCATCTCTTCTTCAATCGATTTGAATCGATAGTGACTAACCTCCGGTTTATTATTGACAAGCCACATTTTCATTCTTTGAATCGAAGCACCATATTTCTCCTGTGACCATAAAGAATTAGCTGAAAAGTAATAACGCATATACTCACACAAAGGTAATATATTTGGCCATGCATCAGGCCAATGAACAATGGTCATAGCTGCCGATTGAACAGACCTTTGCGCAAGCTTCTCTAAAGATTTGGAGCTTAAATTCTTGTCAATCCCCACCGAAATCATGTTCAAATGTCTAAGAGTTTGAAGATGCGATATTGTTGCCTGGTTCCATTGTTTTTGAAAAAAATATTGATTCATTTCAGGTAATTTCCATTTCCAATTTTCCAAGTGATTAATAATTTGTTGATGTAGTTCTATAGCTTTCATATACAACCGTGAACTACTTTTATAAGATTCTTCAGTATTATCTTTCTCTTCATCTCCACTGATTTTTTTCTCTTCATCACCCTTAATCATATTTTCCAAAATATGACTACCTTCCTCAATATATATATTAGCCAACGCCAATCTTGCCAACACAGCCTCAAATTTCCAACATGGAGAAGAAACATGTTCACTACCAATCGACCAAGAAAAATTAGGATGATTCTCCAATGGCTGATGACGTTCCAATACGATTAATTGCAATACTTTATCAAAATCTTTAACATAAATCTCCAATTGATTTTTCAACATATCATTATCCTCACCAGAATCCAGCAATTGTTGTATAGACATCCTTTTTCTAGTCAAAGGAATAGCATCTTTCCACACCTTAACTTTTTCAAATTCCACACTATTACAAATATGAATATCCATTAACTACCAAACACTCCCATCTCTTAAATACCAAATTTCCTACACCAACATCACATATGTATGACATATAATAAAAAAAAACCAGTGAACCAATGTATTAAGAAAAGCGCATATGTCTAATAAACGTAAGCGTTCAATCTTGACGGAACTTCCAACAACTATTTTCGACCCAGTTCATCGTGAGTATGATTTATGTCCTGAATTAGTGGATATAATTAATTGTCAAGAGTTTCAACGTCTTCGTCGTTTGAAGCAGTTATCTACAGCACATTGGGTTTGGTTGGGTGCAACCCATACACGTTTTGAACATTCTATATCTGTAGCATATTTGTCTGGTCATATGGCGACATCATTACAACGTAAACAACCCGAATTAAATATAACTAATCGTCAAATTTTATTGGTTCAATTGGCCGGTCTTTTGCATGATGTTGGTCATGGTCCTTTTTCACATTTATTCGACGATGTATTTCTGTCTGATAATCAATCACCAATGGCACATCATGAACAAAGGTCGGTAGCTATAGTCGCTAAGCTTTTAAATGAATCGTCATATACATATAGTGTTGAAGAAATTGCATTTGTACAGTCGTTGATAGCTCCTAACAAAGGTCAAGAGGGATTCTTGTATCATATAGTGGCAAATCAAGTCAATCATTTGGATGTTGATAAAATGGAATATATTAAACGCGATGCAAGAGCATGTGGTTTGTCATCCGGTGGTTTTGATACTGATACAATGCGCATTATTAATGCTGCTAGAGTCATTGATGGTCATATCTGTTATCATAAAAAAGTTTATGAGGATATCTACAATTTGTTTCAGACAAGATATCGTTTACATATAACTGTTTATAGACATCCAGCTGTTGTTGCAATTTATCATATGGTGGCAGACGCTATGCGTGTTTCTGGTATTCCATTTGAAGAATCTATTCAGTGCATAAATGATTTTTGTAAATATGATGATGGTATTTTAGATACTCTTCGTTATCAAAATAACGAGGCTGGTTCAATTATTCGTCGTATAGATGAGCGCAAGTTGTATAAAGTGGCTGTGACATATAAAAAATCTCAACCATGGGATAATGTACCTACTGTTGGAGACATTATTGCGCATTGCACTGATAATACAATCAGTGAAAAGGATATTATTGTTGATTTTTGTTGTGTGGGATTTATTGGTAAGGCTGATGGTCATCCTATGGATAGTATTCGTTTTTATGATAATTCTCGTATTGATAAATCGTATATTATTGCCAGGAGGTCTATCTCTACTTTATTAACTCCTAGATATTGTGAGTTTTTGACCCGAATTATTGTTAAAAATGATGCGCATATTAGTGCTGCGCAAAAGGCGTGGAATGGGTGGAAAAGTTCTTTATAAATTGTGTATTTATAGTTGTACTTTAAAATCATGATGTTAATCTCAAAAAAATGATGTTAATCTCAAAAAATCTAGTCAGCAACAAAAATTGACACTATTTATATACAACACGTACTAAGTAAAATGGCGGCAGTAATTGATGAATATATCAAGGCAAATATGAGTGGAACAATTTATAAATGCGAAAGACATAATATTGTGGGCAAAAAGGACGGCGATGCTGACGAGCAGGAAGTATATAAACGCAACGAACTGAATGGTTACCTGGGCTCTACAATACGGGAAAAATATACATGTCCCGGTTGCAACCGGCCAGACTATAATACCAAAGAACAGTTAAAAAAGTTTTTTACAACATCTTCTAAGGAAGCGTACGACGAGGCAGAGGAAAAAGCGAAATACGCTGCAAAAAAAGCGAAAGACGAGGCAGAGGAAAAAGCGAAATTGCGACCTGAATACGACAACGAGTTTAAATATTGGTCCCCCGAAGAAAGATTCGGGGGAAATGAATCCGAAGCTCGACGCGCCGGTTGGATGCCCTTTGAAGAATGGTTCGCGAAGAAAAAGGCGGGAAAGCCGTTGTATTCGAAACACGAACAACGTACTTTAATAGTGGATGCTTTACAAAGGGAAAATCACAGAAGACATAGGGAAAATCACAGAAGCAGTGTTCGGCAACATGTTAAAAAAGAAGCGGTAACCCCGCCTCGAGGTGCGGGAGCGGCGGCGGCTGCCCCCCAGAAGCAGCCCCAGCGGCCGAAAACAGCTGGGAAGAAGAAGCCGCTGCGCCTAAATTTTGAACCATCTGACCAAAAAAAAGCCCCACCCCCGCAAAACCCACCCCCGCAAAACCAACAAGAGTGGTGCGTGATAGCTTAGTCATATTCCTCTATAAATTTGTGCGGCGCTTCGCTAATATTTCTTTGTGGTATTTTTCTCTATGCATCTCATTCTATATTTTTTTCTTGGTATAAAAATAAACGTAATAACGAAACTTTAAGATTTCTACGTAGTAAAAACATGTCATGATGTTATACATTTTAAAGAATTTATTACTATGAACATAAAACCCCAATAACTATAAAAGGCTTCATTCATAAAAATGTATACACATAATAATGAAAAGAATCAAATGTTGTATCATAGGAGAACCAGGTGTAGGAAAGACATCATTTGTACATTCATATATGGATAAAGATATAGAAAATATACAAACAACAATGGGCGTCGATTTTTTCTCAAAAAGCGTTTACATAAAAGACACACATGTACGTCTAGTTATATGGGACACAGCAGGTGCCGAACGATATCAATCACTAACACCATCATACTTACGCGATTCCCAAATCATAATCATAGCATATGATATATCAAAGAAAGACATATCCATAATAAAATGGCTAAATTTTGTAGAATCATACAACCCAAAAGTAATCTGCATCACCGGCCTCAAGAACGACCTAACATCATTTTCCCACAACCTAACAGACATCATCGAACCATGGAAACGAAACAATTGGAAGATTATAACCTCCAAATGCACAAGTAGACAAAAATCCACCGTCAAATTAGTCATAGAAAATGCCATCAAAGAAATCATAGAGAAAAATCATACTCGAGAGAAAAAGCCAGAAAATTTCACAATATATGTAAAACGACCTCACAAAACACGAAAATGTTGCACATAATCCATAAAAACAACAATTATGGGTATAAAAGCACACAAAATACATTTCAAAAATGTCATCTATCACTATCAATAAAAAAGTCGCATTTCCATCTGTTAATCAATCTGTAAAAGTTCCTAAACAAAGTCGTAAAGAACGTCGTCAGGAAAAAGAAGTTGCACAATTGCGTGAGCAAGCTACTTCTATTTTGCCAGCTACAACTTTTAAAAGAATTGTTGCGCAGTCAGCTTCCAAGTTCTCTGAAGAACCATTGAGATTTAATGCTGATGCTATTCGGGCTCTTCAAACCGCTACAGAGCAGGAATTGACTACTGTCTTTAGTGGGGCTGCTTTTTGTGCAGAGATTGCCAAGCGTGATACTATTACTGTTGAAGATATGAAAAATTTCCAATTGTTGCGTCAATTGAAATAGAGATGGGAGTTGGTGGTGGTGTGGGTGTTTAATTTGTCAAATGAAACGTGATTTTTTTAAGTAGAGTATAAAGATGCGTATTTAAATAAACTTTATTTTGTATTAATGTCTATTCTAAATTGTTATACTCGTTTGACTGTTGTTAATAATACAGGGTTGGATGCTGTTTTTGAAGTCAATCCTGAGGAAAATAATATGAGAATTCAACCCGTTGAAAATGCTAATGTTAAGGCTGTTGTAGGTACATCGGCTGTATCTGTGTCTGATTGGATAAAGGAGTGGATTAGTTTTATAAGTTATGGTCCTACGTATACTAACTTGACTTGGTCGGTGGCTGCGTGTGAAAAAGCTACTACTCGTTTCCAATTGTTGGCGCCGTTGAAGATTACTGTGAAGTGGGTAGACCCGTCCGTGTCGTGGAAAACACATGTTTCGGGGGAGTGGAGTATTGATATTTCGAAGGCTGTTGATGTGACTCTCTTTTTGAAAAGTGATATTGGTGAGTATGGTCATCGGCAGCAAACATCTGGTCTTATGACTGTTGCGTCGGTTAATCTTAAGCCGTATTTGGAAATTGCATGTGATGATGAGATTCCATTTAGTGTGTTGAAACATCCAGTCGCTGAAATGTATTGGAGGCCGGGGATAAATGTCAATGATATTATTAAACCTTCTATGTAGTTATATGTAAAGACTTTATGTTAATTAGACTTATTTTATTTGTATGTACATTACTGTTTTTTTTCTTCTTCTTTATTGGAATCTTCTGTCGTTTCTGTTTGAGATGGGTGACCATTTAATGATGCGTTTTTGTAGTAATTGTAGGCTATTTCTAATGTTATTAGTGTGGCAAATCCTAGGGTTATATACAAAGTGTATTTTAATGTTTCTTTCATTTTGTAGAGCATGGTAATACTTTATAGTAGTCTTTTTTTATTTAATGTATATGGTCTCATATGTGACGAATAAGCGAACATTGTAATATATTTAAATAATAAAGTCAAATGATGATTATTGATGATAGAGAACATGACCTTATAAAACAACTCACGGTTGAAAAAATAAAATTTCATGTACAAAGATTGCCTGTTGGTGATATTTTATTTGAAAATAATGGTACAACAGTTATTGTTGAACGAAAAAGGACTGATGATTTCGCAGCTTCTATTATGGATGGACGGTGGCGTGAACAAAAGACACGATTAATCGCTTCGGGTGCTATTGTAGTTTATCTCATTGAAGGTTCGCTTTATGGTCAAAGAAAAAGTCCAAGTGTTTTATCATCTGCAATTTGGAACACTATGTTGAGGGATAATATTTGGGTACTTCAGACATGTGGAGTTCAGGAAACTTCGTTACATTTACAACAATTGGAACGTAAAGTTGGTAAGGAAATTAAGGCTAATGGTGATGGGATGATTACATTGCTTAGTAAAAGGAAAAGAAAAGAAAATAACGTTCAAACATTGATGCTTATGGCTATACCAGGTGTGTCGGAGAAAATTGCATTGGCTATCATAGGTAAATATCCAACTATATTATCTTTGCAAAATCAACTAAAAGAAAATGCAAAAGAATTATTGTCAGTAGTTGTTACATCGAAAAGGAAAATTGGGAAAAAAACAGTTGATAGATTGTGTGAGTTTTTATTGTAGTGCTATTCATTACATCATGTTAAAAGAATAATGATTTTTGTTTCTTAAATATTGCTATCTTTTCGTATGTTTTAAAGTTTTGTTTTTTGTTGTCTGGTACAACAGTTGTGATTGTAACTTCTGCATATAACTTATCTTCAGACATTTTATTAACGGTTAATGTCATTTTATCAAGAAACATATTTAAATTTGGCATAGGATATGTCATAATGAGTTTTTTAATATTGTTTTTCATAACGTCTGTACTATATACTGTCATATTTCCACGTTTATATTTTGTACCTGCTATTAATGCACCATCGACTATTTGTGAGTTATCCCAATCATAGATTGCAGCATATCTAAAAATTTTTAATGTTTCAACAGGACACCATGTATAGTTCCAAAATGTATTCTTAAATTCGTCGGTGGCTATAATCATTTTTAGTTGGTCGATGTCAGTATATAATAAATTACCCATTTTAATAAAAAACACAACTTTAAATATGATAATATTTTAAAATACATTAATACACAACATTGTTATAAACATATTATCAATTTTTATATATAATATATATATACATATTTATTTGGAAATATACTCAAATAAATTGTTCTAATTCTATAGTATTATCATCTACTTCATCATCATCATCATCAGTAACATTTTCATGTACATCATAACCAGTAACATTTTCACCACTCGTACGTTTTAATGTTCCACCATGCATGAAATGCCCAACTTGACGAATATCTTTATGCATCTCGTCGAGTCTACCATGTATAGGATTTGTACGACACATCTCCAATACTTCAGCTATAATAGATGGTAGATATGAAATAGAAGCTAAAATAATAATAACAATTGATATTTTACCCATCGGAGTTTTTGGTGACATATCTCCATAACCAACTGTTGATAGAGTAACAAAAATAAAATAGAATGTATCACCAAAATTTTCAAAGCCATCGTCACATTCATCACGTAAAACAGAACAAGGTTTTTCAGCGACAAACATTAAAGCTGTACCCATTAAAGCTATGAATAGTAACTTCATTACTATAATGACTCCCATCATTTTTTTTCTCATACGATAATAGGACCATGGAGCTAGAATATGTAATAGACCAATGAAGCGAAAAACACCACCAATATTATAAAAACTATAATATGTATCGGTTTTTAAAACTAATGATGCTGTGGATAAACATGACACTATATCTATCGCTAGGAGATGTGTTAGTTGTATTTTATCTGTGATAGATGTGACAAATGTTGATGCGATATGGGCTGTTAAACAACTGAAAACGATAGTTTCCCACATCAGGGACCACACAATATCATCGTGTTTATCTAAGAACCATGGAGAACAACTATCACTCGTGTTATATGATAGAGCATCATTTGTTAGGAATGGTAATCGATGTTGTGTGCTATTTTCTAAATTATGACACGATTGTAAGCAACTATTATTAATTGCGTATGGAGCACCTATGGTTAAAACTTTATTACATGCTTTAATAATACGTTGGTTTGTAACTGTAAATACCCACACATGACAAGAACGCGCAAATAATAAAGCTAACCAATTTTGATAGATGAAAGATTTGTCCGATATGTATTCAGAAAAATTTTGTGTTGTATGGCAACAAGAAGACATGTACAAATATGTAATTGTCATGCATAGTAAGAATGATATTAATGCTAATAAAGAGTAGGATTGGAATGGGATACTTTCATGCATCCATCTTGACATCTTGCTATCCCATTCAAATATCATCATTAAAAATGATAAAAATGAGACGAGGAGTATACTTGTAAATAGTAAAAATATACATATATTTCTATATTTCATTCAATTCATTATATTAAGAGTACATTAATAGAGAACTTTATTATATAAAGAAATCCAAATTTTTTATTACTTTACAATTTTTATATACGTTCTGTTCGACTTTTTATGTTTATAATAACCATAACGGCCACACAAACAGAACAGAATAAACACAACTATATTTATATACCTACGACATTTTCATATTCTAGTAACATCTGTATTACTATCTTTATCATTTATACATGTAACGTCTGACGGATTAACATGAAACGACTGCAATGCACAGAATGTAAAATCCATAGTATTATCGTATGCTTTTGTGAGCTCTGTCTTACTACACTGTGGACCCCCACAATGGTCATGATTTGCTAAGTCAGCCTTCCTCGCTTCATTATTACGGGCCCATCTTCCCAAAGTGATTGCTCTTGACTTTTTAAAAAAAGAGCGTATCATTTTTATGCTATTATAAAACTAACAATATTAATACTCACATATTGCCAACTTATGTTAAATGTCGTATTTAAGTTTTGTATCACAAATAAATGGTCAAAGCCTCTCATGCTGCAATATCATCTGGACATAGCCGTTATGGTTCTATGAAATGTAATCATCCCGTCAGAGATATTCATAAAAACAAACAATTTAAGGTTAAGGCGTGTGAGAATGGTAAAACGCGACTTGTTCGTTTTGGTGATGCGCATATGCGTAATCGGTCGTATGACCCTAAGCGTCGGTCAGCTTTTCGAGCTAGACATGATTGTACACATAAAAATAGTAAACTTACTGCGGGATATTGGTCATGTAAAAAATGGTAGTAGTAATTACAAAAAATGATTCGAACTTTATAATATACGAGTTTTAACGAACGTCATTATCGCATTCTGTTGTGAAATTAATGACATTTTAGAGGTATATAAAAACAATACATATAACAATAATTTTTTAATGGCGTTATATGAAATTCTGTACCAACTTTTTGAAAATGCTAACCCAGAAGCGCCAAATAATTTCAATAATGTGGGTTTTAAAATTGGAAAAACGATATGTAGTTTTACAATATGTACAGATATTAAAGAACAGACAACACAAGAAAGCACAAAACTTCAAGAAGGTACAGCTTATTATTTTTTGTTAAAATATGGCAAATTTAATGCGCAAACGTTGAAACCATTCTTCAAAAAAAACTATCAAAAAAGTAATTGGTCCCAAAATATCAAGAGTGTTTTGTACGATTTATATAATAAAATCGGTATTGAAGTTACAAATGAATATGTCTCAGACAAAGATTTCAATGCCATTAAAACAGAATATATGACGTATAAAAAAAATGTGCTTTCTCCTGAAGATTGGGCCAAAGTCAACAACAGAACAGAGGAATGGAGTAAACTCATAGAAGCAGAAGAAGCAGAAGAAGCAGAAGAAGAAGCAAAGGATGGTCGTTTAAGAGAAGCTTTAAAAAAAATGGTTATGGATTTGTTCCCATTCGGCATAGAAAAAAACAAAGGAAAAGCGAAATTCAAACAGTTTATAAAAATCTCATTATAACACTTGGTCATATAAAAAATGATAGTAGTGATTACAAAAAATGATTCGAACTTTTGATTAGACCACATTTGGTGCATTTTGAATCAATTACTTTGTAAAAAAATGCAAAATCATATTCAAGTTTCGATGTTGAAGAAAATTCTTTCATATTATGGTTGCATGATGCTCTAATTTTATTAATTGATTTTTGAATTTTATTTGAATGCCAATCATATAATTCCTTTTGAAGCTTGAGTGATTGTACTTCTGTCATATTTATGGAAACAAAAAGACATGCCATTTATACTACGTTACACATTTAGAGAACAACCTATATAAAACATGACATTATTAAAAATGATGTCGACATCAACACATAATAAAACACATAAAACAACAAAACTCCAAACAATAGCATCTGAAGCACCAGTAATACCAAATTTTACACAACCCGTAGTCGAATGGTTAGAAAAAAATGTGCGAAAACCATTAGAAGGTACACTCTTCGACACATGGATAGCCACACCAGCAAAAGAATACTACATCACAGCTAAACGACGAGATTAAGAAATTATTGTATATAAAACAACTATGAGAGATATAAATGAGAAAACGTTCTTTATCTGACGATGGCATTCACTTGTATTTAAATGCAATAAGAACAACACGGAATAAGCGTTGGTATCAACATCTAATTTGTAACCTTTTTCATTCCGATTACGATGAACGTTTATATGATGTAGTCTTAACATGTCGAGAATCATCAAAAGCATTAGCTGCATATTTTGACCAATTAAATATTAGTGAATGCACACAAACAGCAATAAATAATACTATCAAATTAATATTAAATGCACCGACAAAACGACAACGCGAAAAATATTTAAAATTTTTTATAGATGTCATGGAAAAATCATTCAAAGAACAAGACCATCAAACGGCACATATGTTATACACTGCTCTTACACGACCAAATATCGCGCACATTCGACGCACGAAAAAATCTGATAGTCATTTTGAAAAAATCGCATCAACATATGGAGCACCAAGCTATCAAAAACACATACACTTTTGGCGAACTGTACGCACCGACCAAATTTTACCATCACTCATAGCATTCGATACATTCATTAAAAGACGCTCGTTTATGAACCGGCATTTAGATGTTAAAGAAGCAAAAGAATATATAGATATTTACAAATATCTAGAACATGACAAAAATGCGATATTGCCAGTTTATAAATACAAAAAACTTCGTTAATTCACTAATATTTTTATTATAGTTTGAGAATGTGTGTATTTCTTAATGTGCGATTCTTTGTTGTTGTGTTCCTGTAGTATTGGTGTTATGTCTGGTGTTCCGTTTGGTGCTAGATTGTTGTTGTCTGATAATCCGTCTAATGTTATTATAGGGGGTATTTTTGATGTGATTTATCGTATTGGTTGTATCTTTCTTATTCCGGTGCTAGTTATTGTTGGGTTGTTTGTGATTCATATCATTATATTTATGATTGACGAATTTTTTATGTTTTGGAATGGAAAATATAATAAGTGTACAGAAATTGTTAATGTTGAAATGGATGGAAGGAAATTTGTTTGTGAGCAGTTAGTTGATTGTAGTATATGTCTAGAGTGTATGTGTGGTAAAAATTGTGTTGAGTTCACATGTAAACATATATTTTGTGAGATATGTGCACATCGTTGGCATTATAAAATGAAAAGTTGTGCGTTGTGTAGAATGTCGACAAGTAAAATAAAGTATACATAAATTAAACGTTATTTATCGCCATTTTTTACAATGTATGCATATATAATGTGTGCGTTCATCTCTATCTGTTGGGTCGTATTGCCATTCATGTGCGCATTTTCTCTGAATTTTATCGCGCTTTTTATCAATTATATGCTTCACATTGTTACTGTATAGTAAAGTTTTATAATAATAGTTTTGTAATTTTTTTAGTGATTCGTCTGGATGCCATCTACCCAAATCATCACTCCAACCATGTTGACGATGATGGTATGTTGTTTGTAGTTGATTTAAATAACTTTTCATCATCTTTTCAAGACGAACCACATCTTCAGAGGTGGATGCATTTTTTATTGATTGAATGAGTTCTATTTGGAAAGGGTTGTCGCATGGAAGGTAAGTTGTCATATCATTCACTATAGTGTAGTGTGTATATATAATAATTATATGATTAGATTTATTATAATTAATATTATTTTAATTTTATTTTTATTAATTGTACAAAATTTTAAATTTTTTGAACATTTAACATACCCTGATTTTCA
>VMHT01109701.1_pt1 | contig 17465 bp, 21 predicted proteins | sample 4693611 | NCBI WGS metagenome assembly VMHT01 (sample SAMN12280063, study PRJNA550983) | marine metagenome | isolation source: seawater sampled from same location over 5 years 0.02-0.2 micron viral filtrate | place: USA: collected off the coast of southern California halfway between the port... ...
GTTCCATATCAGGGTTGTCTTGTACGGCGTTCAACATCATAGACAGGGTAGTAATCAATTGGGTACGTGAAAAGTTAGGCATTTTAATTTAGAAAACAAAAAAAATAGGTCGACTTAGGCTTGCTAATCATTTTTAAACAGCATTGATACTATGCATTTTAAAAATGGGTTATTTTTTAACAAACTAAGACTAAATGCTTAGTTGGAGAAGGCAAGGCCACCCATACCCGACTGGATGCGGAGGACGTTGTAGTTGGTCGCGAACATGTGCATGGTGGTCGCGGTGGTGGTACCCATGGTGACCTGGACCTGCGCGTTGTCGATGCGGGAGAAGTTGCAGGTACCGGTGGGCTGGTGCTCCTCGGGCTTGAGCGCGAAGGAGTACGAGTACACACCGGCGTAGGGGTTGCCAGAGTGGTGGTTGTAGGCCTGTACCTGGTTGAAGTACTTGCCCTTCTGCTCCTTGAAGCGGTCCTGGCCGTTAAGGATGAGCTTGAAGGTCGAAAGGGGACCCGCGGCCTCCTCGGTGAACGACTGGGTGGAACCGCCGTCGGTACCGGAGATGTAGAGGGGAGTACCCTCAGCACCAATGGGAATGGCACAGTTGGAGGCGGGGAGGTTGTCAAGAACAATCTCGGCGTCGAGGTTCTTGGAGGTGAAGTTCCACAGGGAAGACTTCGCCGAAGTGTTGGAGAAGCACCACGCAAGCTCCTTGACGGGGTGGTTGTAGGAGAGGCGGACCTGCTTGGTCGACGCGGAGTCAACGGTGTCGTTGCCAGTGTGCTGGACCTGCTCGATCAGGTACTCGTGGCCCTTCTGGGCGAAGCGGCGGCGCTCCTCGGTGTCGAGGTACACGTAGTTGGCCCAGACCTTGAAGACGGAGGGGTTGACGAAGGTCGCCATGTCCGACGCGAGGTCGATGTCAATGCGGACCTCGTGGTACTGGAGGGCAATGAGGGGGAGGTAGAGACCGGGGTTGCGGTTGAAGAAGAAGATGAGGGGGAGGTACACGGTCTTACCGTAGCCCGCCGAGGTCATCTTACCCCAGTTAGCCTTCTTGGCCTCATCCAAGTAAAGCTCGGTGTACAAACGCCACCACTTCTGGTAGTGCTTGTCGATGCGCTGACCACCGATGGAAAGCTCAACGTTGTTAACGGCACGCTCGGCGACCCAGTTGGAATCGGCGGTGGCGTTGGAGGAGAGGGAATCCAGACCACGGGACTCGAGCTCGACGTACATGTCGCCGACGAGATCACCGTTGCGCGCAACGGTGACGGACACGCGGCCGGAGTTGGCGGCAGTACCGTTGACGGTCTGCTCGATGTTCTCCATCGCGAAGTTGGTGTGGCGCTTGTATTTCGCCTGGAAGAAAGTCACCTCAGGGTTACCGGTAAGGTAAACATCCTGGGCACCGTAAGCTACGAGTTGCATGAGACCACCGGCCATTTTGAGAGTTGTTGTACTATAAGCAGAGAAAATAATTCTGGCTGAATGTGCGAAATTTCGCGATCCAATTTTTCTCAGTCTAAATCAAATGTCAACTTCTAATCACCCTGAAGAAATCGAGGAAGGTGAGATCGCACCCCTCCCCGAGTCTGGGTCTGAGTATGAGACCGAGTCCGAATCTGCTGAGGAAATTTCCATGACCGCTGATGAAAATGATGAGATTGATGAAATGGAAGATGACATGATGTTTGAAGATGAGGGTGTCGACGTCGCGACCCTGATGACTTCCCTTCTCGCCACCGATGAAGGTGATACGGTCTGCACCGCCCTGCTGGGTATTACCCAACAACTCCAAATGCAAAACAAAATATTAATCAAAATTTTGAGTGAGATGAAAAACTAATTAGAGAGAAAATTCTTAATAATAGAAATGGACAGTACTCACTTCATCGACAAGGAACCAAATCGTTATGAAGCTCTGGCAGAACTTCAAAAGCAGAGTATCCAGTCGATGAATGAAGAGGCCATAACCAATATTGTAGATAATTTTGAGAACTACTGGGATCTCAGGACAGATGATTATAGGAATGCTCGTGAACTCGGGTACAGACAATTCATTCATGCTGACAATTATGACGAGAATAACAACCCAATCGCAGGTAAGATAGACATCCTCGCTATCAAAGGCATCCGCGAGAAGCAACGTCGCTTCCTGATAGATTTGAAAAATCGAGTCAAAGAACTCAACCTCCATAAAAAACAAACCGATGACGGTATCACTCTCACCGAAAGAATCTACAGTGTCCTGAAACAACTCAAAGATGGGTATGAAAACATCCGTCGTCATTACACAGCCTACGAGCGTGTTGTTAATCCTACTGCTGTCCCACAGACAAGCTCGACATCTGATCCGTCCACTATGTGTGATGATGACGTCGAAAGTGCTACACCCTTTCAGAAATGTCTCATCTTTGTCCTGGATGAACTCTACAAAGCGGGGTATCGCCGTTATAAGGGGCACTGCTGTGAGGAAATCAAGACAATCGAAGGGTTCAGAACGAGAGCGTGGCGTCAAAAGATGACCATCGAAGATTTCGTGTACTCACTCGCCCAAAAGGATGATGACTTTAACAACTGGAAGAACTTCACAAGTAAGGGGAGTATTTTCAGGGATGTTATCGATAACATTTCCAAGTGTATGGACCCACAGTTCCCCACCATTATCAAACGGCGTCATGTTTGGTCATTCAAGAATGGTGTGTTTGTCGGTAAGGAATGGGACCCAGACCTCGGTGTCTACAAATGCAGCTTCTATCCTTATGACAGTAAGGAATTTGGTTGCCTGGACCCAACCATCATCGCATGCAAGTACTTTGACCAGCAGTTTGACGACTTTTCACATATCGAAAACTGGCAAGACATCCCTACACCACATTTTGATACCGTTTTACAGTATCAGAAGTTTTCAAAGGAAGTGTGCAACTGGGCCTACGTAATGGGTGGTCGCCTGTGTTTCAACATTGGTGAATTGGACACCTGGCAGATTATTCCCTTCTTCAAGGGTATCGCTAAATCGGGTAAGTCTACCCTAATTACAAAGGTTTTCAAGAAGTTCTATGAAGGTGAAGATGTCGGAACACTTTCGAACAATATTGAGAAGAAGTTCGGTCTTTCTGCGATTAAGGATGGGTTCATGTTTATTGCACCCGAGGTGAAGGGTGATCTCGCCCTCGAACAGGCGGAATTCCAGTCGATTGTATCAGGTGAAGACGTTTCCGTTGCTGTCAAGAATAAGACTGCCGTCTCGATTGAGTGGAGTGTTCCTGGTATTCTGGGTGGAAATGAGGTACCAGGATGGAAAGATAACTCTGGTTCAGTCTTACGTCGTATCCTTCCATGGAACTTCAGTAAGCAGGTGCGTATTGCTGACCCCCAACTCGACGAGAAACTTGAAAGTGAACTACCCATCATCCTACTAAAATGTGTGAAGGGGTACATCGATTACGCGAACAAGTACAGGAACCAGGACATCTGGAATGCAGTACCCGAGTATTTCAAGACTATCCAGAAGCAGGTTGCGAAAGTTGCAAACTCTCTCATCCACTTCCTCGAGTCTACAATCGTCGACAAGGGTAAGGACCAGTACGTCCCACAGAACCTATTCGTTGCTGCGTTCAATACACATTGTAAAAACAACAACTTGGGTCAGCACAAGTTTCATGAAGATTTCTATGTGGGCCCCTTCAGTTCTTATGACATCGAGGTTAGAAACGAATCAGTGTCCTACAGAGGGAGGCAGTACCCACTTCAACCGGTTATTTTCGGTATCGACTTGATCGAAGACCAGCTCATGACTGGCAACAACCATTAAAAAAAATCCTTACAAATAGTAATATGAGCCAGTCGGTCAAAGAATTTGTCAGGCAGTCCGGTGTGGATGTCCAAAATTCAGACTCGAACTCCAATAACAATTTTGCTCGTGAACTTGAGTCTGATATGTTTAGAAGACAGAGGGAGGCAGATCGTGAAGCACGTATGAGGGCTGCGGGATTCCGTGAACCTACTCGACCTGAACTAATCCAAAGACCTCAACGACCCTTACCGGGTCCACGAGCTCTCCCTCCTCCACCTACACGGAGTCGCTTTGCGCAGTTCGAAAACAACTCTCCTTTGGAAAATGAGTTTTCTGACCTGAACATCGATAAATTAGTAAACAACGCGTTAAAAGAACCCATTGACAACACGAATCTTAGTCCTATTAACGAAAACGCATTTGAAAGGGGTCTCGCTGAAATGAGCCCAACCATGATCAACGAATTCGGGGAACTCTCTGAACTGGAAATATCCCCGTTTAAACCCGGTATGTTTGTTGGTACTATTAACAAGTCATTCGGTAAAGAACCTCGTCTAGACCTTTTACCCATTTTAATGAAAAAACCACTCGGTAAAACGCCCATTGGTCAAGGTCTTTATCTAGACACAAAAGAGATAAAGGGTATATATGGTCAGTTTAAAACTGGGTTTTCTCACACGAAGGAAGGTGGTCCCAAGGGAAGCATTAACAAAGCCTTCGCTAGTGTACAAATAATGGTGACTGTCTCGGATGGTGTAGAAAGTCAAGGTGGACTTTGCAATATTTACAGAAATGGTAAAATACTCTTCCGTAATGGATTTGTTGGTTCGAACATTGCAAACCAACCAGAACTCATTCGTCGATTCATTGTCGACAATTACACACAAAAAGAACCATTTCTTTACAGTCCGATCGAATTTAACAATCTCAGCGGTCAGTTTAGCATAAATGGTGTATTCACAAACCTCACTCGTATGCAAATGAAATTTTCGAGATACGGAACTACTGTTTATGAACCAGAACTTTCACCAATGCTCTATGTCACCATGAATGGGTACACACTCAATATAAGTAAGACTGGTATCATACAAATCATAGGTGCTAAATCGCCTGCTATCATGGAAAATGCATACAAAGCCCTAACACCAATAATTCGGGAGTTGTATAGAGATGGAGATATCAAATTAGGTGCGACTAAAGTTAAGCGAAAGACTAGGTCTAAAAAGATTTCCCCTAAAAAAACCAAGGCTAAAACCGTCGTAAAGCGTATATCTAATAGTCAAAAATTAGACGGAAAGAAGTGTGAACGCATGGATAAAAAGGAACTCAAAACTCTTGCGCGTAAAGTGGGTATTCTCAGCTTTAGAATAAAAAATGGTACAATCACCCGAGACATGACCAAAAAGGAGATATGTGAAGCCATCAAGGCCAAATCTAACAAAAAGGCCGCCACTGTGAGAAACACAAACAAAAACAAGAATGTAAACTTATCCGGAACTAACAGTACTTTTCGTATTGGACGTAAATTGTGTCGCGATATGAAAATGGACGAAATCAGGCGTTTTGCTGCATTACTCAAAATTAATACAAATGGTAAACAAACAAAGGATACCCTCTGTAAACAGATTGAAAAAGTGCGCAACAACATGACTAAACCTTTACCACCGGCACCACCGGCACCCTCGAAGAGGCAGGTCCAACAAACAAAGGCGAAACAGGTTATAAATAAGAAAAAGGAGGTGAAGGAAAAGAGAGTAGGGATAGATGAAAATTCTATTCGTAAAGATTTGACTAAACTTTACACCAAGTCATGGATGAACCGTTATAAACCAAATCTCACCCAAGATGTTAAAAATGTTAAGAATGCCATCAATCGAATTGGTAGACAAAACCGAGATAAAACACTTGGGGTACCCAAAAAGATGATTGTCGACAAAATAAAAAAGGATATGGTGAAAAATTGGAAAATGCAGAGGAAACGGGAACTTGAGAAGAAATATCTCACTAACATGATTAATACAAATGGTGTCAGCAACAACTTGAAGAACCAATATCGTCGTATGGCTGTTAATTACGCAATGACACTGGTAAACAAGAATAAAAAACCAACGACTGCAACCATGAGTGCGTACAAGAAACGATGGTTAAAGTCTCGTGCTAATGCTATGCGGAACGCAGCCCCTAAGAAGAGGAACAATCAAGTTAAGGCTCGAGTTGAAAAGATGTAACATATTCAGAAGTGTACTTTAAATACATACACAATACCGCAACACCTAATTGATATACGGCCGCACCCCACATATCAATTACCATGAGCGGAACAAATGCCATAATAGATAGAATTCCATGAACCACTACCTGATATTCAGCAATTGACCACCCCGTAACTACTAATACGAAAGTCGTAAACATGAGACACACGTTAACGATATCTATAAATCTAAAAAACCATGTTAACATGAATATACTTATGTAAAAAAATATACATGTCATAGCCTTTCCCTTCTCACAAAAATTGACTCCAGTTATATGAATTATCGTTCGCGTAGCGGGTGGTTCTGGGGGTGGAACTTCTTGATTGAAGGCTATAGCTATAGAGCCATCCGGACCTTCAACCACTAGGTGTCTTTCCCCTTCCATGGACTTACTATATACACTACCGTATTGTTTAAGTTAAAGGGTCTAAACAATCTAATACCATATGGGCGTACGAGAAGAACTAACTGGGCGGTTAGATCTTGGATTGAAACGATACAATCATGGTGTACGGGTGAATGATGACACTAGAAGTTGGGGAACATCTACAAATTCATGGCTAGACATGGCTAAGGAAGAATTTCTAGACGCAGTTATTTACATTATTGCCGACTACCTCAGAACTAAGGGTGAGTCTTTTCTTCAAGATGATGAGCCTGATGATAACAAACGCATCATGTCGATAGTTGATGACTGGGAAAATATAGATAGTCCACAACATAAAATGCTCTTGTGGAATCTGTTCAATATGTTAAATAAAATATCTACCCAAGGTAAATGACACCTCTTGAACAGGAACAAGAAAAATTTATTGTTCAGTCTCGGAGACGCATTTTAACTAAGGCGGTCATGTATAGAATTTTCATGTTTCTTCTAACGTTATCTGTCACATACCTTTTCTTGAAAGATAAGAAAGAAACACTCAAATACACCATGATAATGGAAATCATAACGTTTGGTTTTTATTATTCGTATGAACTCTTGTGGAACTACATACCAACTAACACTTAATTTTTCGGTTGACTATTTTTGTGGGTTCTGCAATTTGTTTGAGGTGTATCGTGTGATGAGAGAAGTCATATTTAGGGAACGTTTCTTTGATTTTATTAGAAAGTACACCAGCTTGAACTATTAGGGGTATACCAGTACACACAGACTGTTGTTCCATTGAGAGAAATTCATCCTCCATTCGAACAAAGTTCTTTAGCCTATCACTCTTCATACCATCTGCATGCATTTTGACATAGACAGCCTTCGACTCACCCTCACTGATGTAAAAATATTTGGAGCCGTCAACCTCATCCGACTTTGTGTGCTTGTCATAGAGGAGAAACAAAACGACGAGAATCGCTACGATGTATAGCATTTATATTTACACAGAAATTAGTTTCGAGAGGTCAGCAACCTTTTGAAGGATGTTCTGGAACTTGTAAATATCATCGACCGCATCAGGCTTTACAATTTCCAACTCAATTTGGTAGCTCGCCTCCTCTTCAGAATCCATGTCAGCATTGTCCCCCGAAGAGATGGTCATATCGATACTGAGGTTCTTACGCACGAAAGAGTGGCGAGTCTTGGTGCGCTTTCGGTCCATCTCGTACTCCCCAGTGGTGGGAATCTCACGGGCAACACAGAAGCGTACATCGAGTGGATCACATTTGAAGTCCTCCTTGATTACAGAAATCTTCTGAATCATCGTCTGTTCACCAGATTCCTCATCAGATGTGATTCGAACATTGTTGTTGTCGTTGTAGTACACATCAGCTGTAGAGGTCTTGACACTTTCCCAGCCATTATACTTCTTGAGACCCTTGAGAACTCTCTTCCAGGTGTCTTTACCTACGTTGGTATCGAAAAGAGAACCATTGTGTTTACCGAGACGGATTTCAACTTCGATGTTGCCCTCATTCTTGTGGGCTTCAAAGATGGGAAGAACGTGGTTGGCAATAGATTGAATGTCCATTTTTACTTAACATTTACATATTGCGCCTTTCTCTTAAGTGTTTTATGTACACAAAATGTAATGAAGGGATTCGAAAATCACGGAAATACTTGTTATTTCAATACTGCCCTTCAATGTTTGCTTTACATACCAGCATTGTCAAACTACTTAATACGACACCCATATGAGGGTGAATGTATGTTCACAAAAGAATACACCAATCTCGTCAAGACATATTGGACCAATGGCCAGGACAAAGTAGATATCAATACACTCCTTTCCCACTTTCGCGAAAAGTTCCCCCGTTTCGGAACAAAGGAACAACATGATGTACAAGAAGCCATCCTATGTATCATCGACATTCTCGAAGTGTCGATACCAGAAATTAAACCATGGTTTTACGGAAAGAAGGTGCAAGAAACTCTATGGCCGAATGGAAAGTCAACAACCGAAGAGGATTTTAGTGTTCATTTGATAACCTCCGAGGGTAAGGATATGGCTGAGATGCTCAAGAAAAGTACTGATTGGAACGTGCTTGAAAATTTTGAAGACAACGAAGGGAAGAAACATCATGTCGCGACTACCCGTATGCTCTTTTCAAAACTTCCTCAGGTTTTGATGATTTCATTTGACCAAAAGAGTCATATTGAAATTATTGAGAATATATTGATTAATGAGTATGAATACAATCTCGTTTCTACAGCTGTACACGTTGGTGCACAAGATGACGGACACTACGTGAGTTTCGTGAAGAGACGTAATAAATGGTTTTTTATTAATGACGAAATGGTCAGGGAGGAGAAACTACCTGACGAAGCCGGATTCTATTTTATGGTGTATAATTTGAAAAATTAAAAATTCGGTCTACAATCTAAAAACTCTTTCATCTGAATATTCTCCTTGATGTTCACGATTGTCCTGTAAAATGTACGTCGATTGTTGGGGTATGTCTTATCGGTACGTCTCTTGATAGGTCTCCACCACATAGGTGATTCCCATGTGATGTACTTACACTCTACAATGGCTCCATCCTCAAACCATGGTTCATCATCCATCCGATTGAAGGGAATTTCCGATTCGAAAAAGAGTTTCCCCTTTTCTTGTACGTACAGACGCCACGCCGGTGCACCGGGCTTGAAACCAGGTGTTTCCCGAGACGGTTCCCGTTTCATCAGAAAATCTACGGTATTCTTTTCCTGTGGCTTCCATTTGAACATCGTCTCATGAGTTCCAATTCTTATGGGTTCGTTGACAGGTGTAAATACGAGACCATCAATCTTTTGTTGAACCGTTGGAAGATACTCATCCATAAACTTTCCAAAGTCCCTCATTTGATGAAACGTTTTACATTTGAGTCGATACTGGTCAGATTTCATGTAGATGATTGACTTCATTACACTTCGAGCTGCGTCAAGTCTCTCGTTCAGGTTTCGATTCCATACAGATTCACCATTTACCCAAACAGCATCATATACCATGAGTGTATCCTCGTACAACTCACCATCAAGAATAGTCCCATCATAGGCACTCTTCTTGAGATTGATAGGTACTTCAAACATATTGAAAGCTCGGTTCACAAATACACACTTTCGTTTACCCTCGTATGTGAGTGCAACCATCATATACCGCTCCCCATCCGTCTTCTCACACACAAGATATTCAGCACCCTTGAGGACAGGGAAATGTTTGTGTTCGATGGAAATCGGTTGAGGACCAGGGAAGTATTCTTTACTACCCCACTTTGCATGGATGAACTGAACAACATACTTGAAAAATGGGTTCGACATGTTTTATGTTGAGTTGTAAACTTTAATTTACTTTTACACCTGCGGCGTTTAGGATATTACTTACACATTCATGCGTGTATGTCATCGTTAACTTAGCTGCTGTAAATGCATAAATTCGAACACTTTGTTCGATAAATTTCTCAAACATCTTGGGATTGACTGTCCACTTTGATGACTTTTTATCTTTGATGGATTTGATTACATTTTTAGTGTTCATAAACCACGCCTTCGCATTCGTTGAGTTCACTCGGTAAATATCATCGGAAATCTTCATACCAACTTCGGTATCAAAATGAAGACCCATCTGTCCCACCGGTTCTGATGAACCACCCTTGATTTTAGATTTGAAAAGATCCCAATCAACACCCTCCTTGACACCCGGGAATACCAGGCATCCAACATTAGCGTGCTTTTCGAAACACTGTGCAATCGAGTTATCATCTAAACCCACCCCAAAATCGACAAAAATAATACGATCATGACTCTTCATATACCGTTGAATAGTTTCAGCTTTCATGAATGGATCGTCATCGACATAGGCAATCTCATTATCAAACCCTTTTTGCAAACACGTTATGTTAATTCTAAGAACCGAGTGGAGCGTTTTAACATGACATGATTTAGAACGAGTGACGAGTAAAGTGACAAGTTTCATATGATATTACATTGTTTCTAAGCCTTAAGCCTCTCATTGAGGCATCCTGAAAATGGTAAATTCCCTACATGACCTAGGGTGGTATTTACATCCGCATAAATTTTACCACCAGCTTGTTGCCAGCGGCGACAGAATGCATAGTCTTCAGATAGGTACCTACGATTACCGGGGTCTATCATACAATCGAAAGCTGCGTGATAATCGTCAAAGTCTCTATTTTGGTGGTCATTCTTACACCAAAGTTCTGGGAATTTATCCTCTAGGGTTTTAAATACAGACCGCTTGATCACCATGAACCCTGTTGGTCCATCGAGAATTTCTATAAATCCATTTTGAACGGGTCTGTTTTTTGCACCAAAATTGATAACCAAACTCGACGACAACATAGACATATCGCGGTCATCACCCTTCTTCACAGCATTCGCAGCTTGGTCCCACATCACAACCTTCTTAGGATAACACGCAACGGAGAGGTCATGTCCAGATTTTACGAGACGTACTACAGCATCTGGGTCGAAGTGGATATCAGCATCTATGAACATGAAATATTCACATTCCGTTTTCTGCATAAACCTCCCGACAGATACATTTCGAGCGCGGTGTACTAGGGATTCATTTTCGGTTGTGTCTATATAGAGTTGAATACCCTCTTTTATTAAAAGAAGTTGAAGTTTGATTATACTACTCATGTACTTTTCTAGACATAGACCACCATAACATGGTGTAGCGAGAAATAACTTCGTCATTTACTAATCAACAGCCTTAGCCTCTAAGTGCTTTTTAATAATAGCATCTATCTTGTTTAGTGTAGGAATAGATACTGAACACTTTTCACACATCTCACTTTTAGTAACCTTGTGTCCTATGACTATGTAAATAATCGCAGATGCAACACTGTTAGGTGTTTTACTCATTAGTTCTACACAATCATCCGTGGCGCCACACATTTTATTACATCTCAGACGCTCATCCCGCGTCACCTCAAAAGAATTCAAAAGTCTTTGCATGACATCAAACGCTTTCGTCACATAATTCTTTTTGGTAGCCCCAAGTATATTATCCTTGAATATATCGGTCGTTCGACTCACGTCCTTTGATTGAATTCCAAACATATCCGCAATTTCCTTTGTCGTCCTTGGAATCTTTGCAAGACGGCATGCGTAAAGAACGCAGTTTGCTTTGATACCTAGACGCACCGCGCCTCTGGTTAATTTCTCATCGTTGAATTTCCTGTATAACATCTTTGCATCTTTTAGCACGGAATCTGGAAGTGTATGACACGCTTCATCAATATCTTTGTACGCATGAAACAAGGAGCGATCCTTGTGATTCATTGACATATGGAAATTGATTTTCGCCATCCGTTTGTTTTCGTATGTTGAAGAGTGTTGTGTAGATATGATTGTACCCTTTCCCCAGTTCTGTGAGAATAGTTCAGGGTTTGGGTTTGGATTACCACACCTAGACGGGTCATTTACTTTACCGTCATCCGTGACACCACTCGTCCATTCTGCTGTATCATCTACAAAATAAGAATCAACGAGTCCACATTCTGAACATGTGGGTAATCCTTCCCGGGTTATAACTTTAACACCGGAACAGATTTTACATAAATGAGTATTCACCAGCTTTTCTTCGATTTGTTTTGGTTTTAATTCTTCTAATTGTTTCCATATTGTTGCTAGCATTGTTTTGAATATGGCAACTCTTTTTTATTTTTTCATACAACGCATCATGCACTTAGGCGTCTAACTCTTGTTTCAATGGCATCAATCGTTTCCTTGAAACTCTTTCCACCTGACGTTGTCGGTTCCCATTCATTCCATTCCTTATCAATCGATGCATGACCAGGGGGTAAAGGAATATCCTGACCTGCGATTTCACTATCAGATACGACGAAACCTTCAAGGTCGGATTCATCCTCATGACCCCCTTCATCGTATATATCACTGTCGCTGTCCTCGATGTCTATTTCTGAATAGAATGCGAAACGGTTCATACCCAGGGGTTTCATTTCGAGATCTTCGAATGTAGTTCCCAGGGGATAGTGCTCCATAACACTCTCGTAGGGTGCGGGAGAAATATCCGTCGATTCGAGTTCATACACACATGCACTCTTGTAAAATAATTCGGTCGGGTTGAGATATCTCAGGCCGAGAGTTCTTCCAGTGTTCATCCCAACAACACCGTACATTTCGTCTTCTACACCGTCTTCGTTGACTAAAACTTTGACTATATCATTTTCATTTATTTCAGTTGGCTCAATCATGCTTAGAGTTTTCGTACAAAAAATATTAAGGGATAATATCACAGATGAAAGTTAAAATTTATTCGAAGGAAGGTTGTGAGTATTGCGACCATGCAAAGACACTATGCGAGTCAGAGAGTCTCGACTATGAAAAAATCATGGTCGACAAGGAAGAACTCAAGAATGTATGTGGTGGCTCAGCCTCAACCTACCCTCAAATATTTATTAACGAAAAACACATTGGGTCCTATTTTGACTTTCAGGACTATATAGAAGAAGAGTACGAACCAATCCTATCCCCCACCCTAAACAGATTCACTGTGTTTCCCCTGAAGTATCCTGAGCTCTGGGAACTCTATAAGAAGGCTCAAATGTCTAATTGGACTGCTGAGGAGGTTGATCTCTCTAAAGACCTCGATGATTGGAAGACTCTAAACGATAACGAACAAAAATTCATAAAGTACATCCTGGCGTTTTTCGCTGGCTCCGATGGAATTGTTTTTGAAAATATCAATAACAATTTCGCTGATGAGGTACAAATCTCTGAGGCTCGTTCATTCTATGCATACCAATGCCACAATGAAATGGTCCACGGGGAGACGTACTCTAAACTTATTGACAAATACATCAAAGATGGTGCTGAAAAGAAACAACTTTTTGAAGCCATTCAAACTGTCCCCTGTATTGAAAGAAAAGCAAATTGGGCCATGAAATGGTTCGATACCAAAACTCGATCTTTTGCTGAGCGTCTCTTTGCATTCGCTTGTGTTGAGGGTATCTTCTTCTCGGGTAGTTTCTGTGCCATATACTGGCTCAAAAAGAGAGGTCTCATGCCGGGTCTCTGTTTCAGTAATGAACTCATCTCCCGGGATGAAGGACTTCACCAAGAATTTGCTGTAGAACTTTTCAAACAACTCAGAAACAAACCCTCAACTGAAACACTACACACTATCATCAAAGAAGCTGTCGAGATTGAAAAGGGTTTCATCCTAGATGCACTTCCATGCAACCTCATCGGTATGAACTCCGATAAGATGGCTGAATACATTGAATACGTGTCCGACCGTCTTCTCAAACAGATTGGTCAACCCCCAATTTGGGGATCTAAGAATCCATTCGACTTTATGGAAAATATCAGCCTTGACGGTAAAACAAACTTTTTCGAAAAACGTGTCGGTGATTATGGAAAGATGGACGATACCTCAGATGAGATTGGATTTGATGAGGATTTCTAAAAAAAATGTACCAGTATAGTAAAAACGATGGCTGCCATTGCTGTAGCCGGTGTCGGTATGATGATGGTATGTTCTTCGTCCCTTGCGGCTGTCATGTTGATGGGTGGTGAAGAAGAAGCCCCAGCCCCAGCCACCCCGGCAGTACCAGTAATCAAAAAGTATAGATATGTCAGGGTAGGAAGGACTAACCCAGATAATGGTGATCATTGGATGAACCTCGCTGAAGTTGAAGTGTTCTCAGATGGTGTCAATGTTGCTAGTGGTAAGACGGTGACAGCAAGTAATTTATATGCTCCCCAATTTCCCAACGCCAATCTCGTAGATGGAGACAAGGGAAATTTTGCACACACAACCAATACAGCAACAGAATACTTTGATATAGATCTTGGACAGGCTTATGAAATTGAAAAGGTTGTAATTACCAACCGTGTTGATTGTTGCCAAGCTCGTGCGAGAAATACCATCATTCAGCTATCCGAGTCTGCTGACATGACTTCATCGAAAGATTCTAGAGCTATTACCACTGCAGAAGGTCCAAGTGCTACTTTCACATGGGATGTAGTTTCTGATACACTTACAACGGCTTAATAAACATTTTACTATCAATTTATCCAAATTGACTGGAAAATGCATGAATGAAATTACTTGAAAAGGGTGCCCTCAGAATCGATAGGCGCGGGTTCGAGCATACGACCACTGTCGACAACCTCAATGGCACGTTCGGCAAATTCGGGTCTTGGGTCAGGGGCCTCCTCCATGGGAACTGGGGGTACGACAACAACCTTCTTCCCCTTCTTGGCACCACCACACCCACAACCACTCTTCTTCTTACCACCACAGCCACCACCCTCCTTCTTTATGTTCATCATACCCCATACGACGAGGATGAACACGAGGGTGTGCACAAGTAGGCCGAGGGTCGAGGGGCAACCCGTGGGGGTAGCGATCCACGATCCAAGAACCCGCCTGACGAGACGGAATGTCTCAGGGTTCGCAACAATAAAAAAGGTGAGACCGGAAATGACAGAGATGATAAACTTCTCCTGCTGCTTTTGGCCACCACATCCACAACCACAATCTTTAAAAAGACCCATGTTTCGTTTTGATATATGTCAACAAAAAAAACTTAATTAAAGGCAAGCCACCTAAGATATATATAACCCACTACCAACAATGTCGCTCACTATCCAGCAATCTACTGAATTCTCCCCTGCCGCTGTGCAGTTTTCGAAACTTCGCAAGAACAAGAATGGCGGCAAAGCCGTCTACCTGAATGCCGGCGACAACAAAAAGCTCTACATCCAGTTCCCTTTCATGCGCTCTCCTTACGGTATGAGTGCCTTCACTGATGAAAGCACTGGTCGTACATCCTACTCTCTCGACCTTTCCTTCGACCCTGACAACGAAGAGGCTATGGCGCTTCACGAGAAGCTCAAGGAGCTTGATGATATCATCGTGAACAAGGTGGCTGAGAATTCCGAGGAGTGGCTCGGAAAATCCTTCAACGTGGAGGTCCTCAAGCAGGCTCTCTACAAACCCATGGTTCGCCCTGGTAAGGAGCAGTATCCATCCACTATCAAGCTCAAGATTCTCACCAAGCCTGATGGGACATTTGTACCCGAGTCTTACTCCATGCAGAAGCAGCCTGTTCCCCTCGATAGCATCGAGAAGGGACAGAAGGCGATGGCTATCATCGACCTCAACCAGATTTGGTTTATCGATAACAAGTTCGGTGTCACCATCCGTCTCCAACAGGCTCTCTTTGAGCAGTCGGCCAAGCTCCCTTCTTTTGCCTTCCAAGGTGTGAACCTTCCCGATGATGACCTTGAGGTCGATGTCGAGGATGAAGATGAGATTGAGGAGGTTGATGATCAGTAAAAAAATCCAATTCCGAGTCCCAATGGACTCGTTCCCACCCTTCTTGTTAAGTTGAAAATAACTTCTTAACAACAAGTAAGAATGAACGCTACACTTAAAAAATTACTCAGGGGTAAAAAGGCGTGTGCCCCTGCGTCGCATCTATGGTTGAAAAAGAAAAACGGTTCAATGACCAAAGGTGCTGTGAAGATTGGTGAGGGTCAGTATGGTAAGGTGTATCGTGGATGCATAGACGATGAATGTGAGAAATACATCGTCTACAAGGAAATTAGAACCCCTTCACTGAGTGAAAAGACAAATAATGTACCACTCGCAAAGTACAAAAAAGCACTTGATGAAATCAATCCTAAAATGGAGTTCACGATTGCTAAAAAATTGGAAGGATTTGGTGTCCCAAAGATGTATCTTTATAAGACATGTGATAAGAAGGACATTCTGTATTCCGAGTACGTGAAAGGTGAAGAGTTTGCTGAGTGGATGGCCACGCAACCCAGTCTATATGCAATTCGTTCGGTTATGTTACAAGTAATCTACAACCTCTATCGTATCCAAAAGAAGTATCCAGGATTCCGTCATCACGACCTTCATCTTAGAAACATTTTAGTGCGTCCAGTACCTATGAAAGCACTGAGAATCAAGTTGGATGACAAGACATATACAGTTTCGAATGCAGGGTTTGAAGCTGTTATCATTGATTTTGGTTTTTCCGTGTTCCCTCGAATTAAGAATCCTCTCATCAATGCCAACAATTATAAAAACATTGGTATTTCGAGAAAGTCGGACAAACATTACGATTTACATTACTTCTTAAATTCCATACATGATTTTGTTCGTCAGCCACGGACACGTACAGAACGTGTAATAAAGTCATTCATTGAAAACATTCTACCCGCAAAGTATCTCACACGTGTTTCTAATAATCTGAAAAACTTTAGATTGAGGGGTAATAAGTCTGTGAATCTAAGCTTTGAGGAGGTTCTCTCGAAACCCTTTTTTACGGGTGAAAAGAGTGCACCACTCGTGATTCCAATCACCAAACCCCAAAAACCCACGACCATCATGGCCCCTAAAAAGAAATTTCAGTCTCCCACCGATAAGAAAGCAGCGATGGCACGAGCCATAGCGGTAATGAAAGCTGCACCCAAAAAACAGAGACCCATAATTCGTCGAAAATAATTACAGTACGACCTTAAAAACCCTCTTCGTACCCTCATCAACTTCAGAGAGTATCTTAAACTTTGGAGTCTTGACGAGTTTGTCACCATTCTTAGTGACGAATGATTTCATCCGTTCAACTTCACCACGGGGCATTTTCCTGGTGTACTTGAGCGTGACATTCTTGTTTCCAACAGTGAATACAGTTGAAGACATTTTTAATATTTACCTATAATAAAATATGCAGCGCTCAACGATTCTTCTTGGAGTAGCAATTCTTCTCGTTGTGTTCTTACTCTACAGGAACACAACCAAGGCTTCCCCAGGTGGTAAAAAGTGGACCATTTACGGAACCAAGGGGTGTGGATGGACCGTCAAGCAGTTGGATTACATGAAGAAGAATGGAAAGGAACACACCTTCGTCGACTGTGAAAAGGGTGGCTGCGACGGTATGACCGCTTTCCCCACTCTCAAGGGTCCTAACGGGGAGAAGATCGTTGGATACAACGA
>VMHT01005223.1_pt1 | contig 17456 bp, 21 predicted proteins | sample 4693611 | NCBI WGS metagenome assembly VMHT01 (sample SAMN12280063, study PRJNA550983) | marine metagenome | isolation source: seawater sampled from same location over 5 years 0.02-0.2 micron viral filtrate | place: USA: collected off the coast of southern California halfway between the port... ...
AACGTTAAATTTAAGGAACAAAAATGGATACCATTATCTCCTGCTTTTCAAGAAATTGCTGGAGTACCTGGGGTACCCATGGGACATATTTCATTACTTAGAGGACATTCTGATACTGGAAAAACCACAGCATTATTAGAAGCAGCAGTTTCAGCTCAAAATATGGGGATACTTCCTGTGTTTATTATTACTGAGATGAAATGGAATTGGGAACATGCTGCCCAAATGGGATTAGAAGTTAAACTAATTAAGGACGATGAAGATAATGTTATAGATTACGAGGGTAATTTTATTTATGTTGATAGAGAAACTTTACATACTATTGAAGACGTAGCAGCATTTATTATGGATCTACAAAATGAACAGAAAAAAGGTAATTTACCTTATGATCTAGCATTTTTCTGGGATTCAATCGGATCTATTCCTTGTGCAATGTCAGTTGAAAAACTAAAAAATAATAATGAATGGAATGCTGGTGCAATGTCAACCCAATTTGGTAATACAGTTAACCAAAGTATTGTAATGTCTCGTAAAGAATCATCACCATATACTAATACATTAATTGCAGTTAATAAAGTTTGGACAGCAAAAGCAGAATCACCTATGGGTCAACCAAAGATGATGAACAAAGGTGGAATGGCTATGTGGTATGATGCTACATTTGTAGTTACATTTGGTAATATTTCAAATGCGGGTACATCTAAAATTAAAGCAATTAAAGGTGGTATGCAGGTAGAATGGGGTAAAAGAACGAATTTACAGATTGATAAAAACCACGTTAATGGTATGCAATCAAGAGGTAAAATTGTTATGACAAACCACGGTTTTATTCAAGATACTGATAAGGATAAAAATGCTTATAAAAAAGACCATGCAGATGAATGGTCTAAAATTCTAGGAGGAGGACAATTTAAAATTGTAGAAGACCAAGAAGATACAACACCCGTTCTTTACGATGTAGAGGACTTATAGAAAGTAAAACATGAAACATAAAGAATTATTTAGTCTACTGGACAGTGTCCAGGAGGATCAGGAAGAGACTATCCAAAAAAAACATGATAGAGTACTAATTTTAGATGGCTTAAATCTATTTTTTAGAAACTTTGCTATGATGAATATGGTTAATCCTGATGGAGTTCACATTGGCGGGTTAGGTGGGTTCTTCCGTTCTTTAGGTGCTATGATTAGACAAACAAACCCAACTTCTGTTTATGTAGTATTCGATGGAGCAGGTTCTACAACCAACCGAAAGAACTTGCTCTCCGAATACAAAGGTACTAGAAATTTACAACGTATTACTAATTGGGAAGCATTTGATAATCTTGAAGAAGAACACGACTCAAAAATTGATCAAATTGTGCGAATAATCCAATACTTAAAGTTATTACCTGTTAAAACTACTATACTTGATAAAGTAGAAGCAGATGATATTATAGCAGTATTAGCTGAAAAGTTAGTTAAAAAACATAATTCAACTTGTTTTATAGTATCTAGTGATAAAGATTTCCTACAATTAGTAACTGATAAAATAATTGTATACAGACCAATGGAAAAAGAATATTATACTCCAAAAGTTGTACAAGAAAAAATTGGTGTATTACCTTCAAATTTTATTTTACATAAAACACTATTAGGGGATAATTCAGATAATATCCAAGGTATTAAAGGTTTGGGTGCTAAAGGTATATTTAAAAAATTTCCTGAATTAAAAACCCAAGAATTAACACTTCAAGATATTTTTGATATATCAGCTAGGAAATTTAAGGATCATGTTGTATATTCACGTATTGTTCAGGAACAAGATAGAATTGAAACTAATTATAAAGTTATGGATTTAAGTGTTCCAATGATTGATGGTAAGGGAAAGGATCATATAGATAATTTGATAGTAGAAGATTTCCCTGATTTTAATCCTGAAATGTTTATTCAATTTTATAATGAAGATAAACTAGGAGGGATGATTAGAAATTTAGATACATGGTTAAAAGACATATTTTCACAATTTAAAGGTTATAAAGATTGACACTAAATAGTATAAATCAATACGGACACGATTTTCAGATAAAAGTTTTATCATCTTTATTAACTCATAAAGAATTTTTAGTTAATATACATGATATTATTTCTGATGAATATTTTGAAAACCCAGCTCAAAAATGGGCTATAAAAGAAATATTAAAGTATTATGATAAATACCATACTACTCCTTCATTAGATATATTAAAAGTAGAGTTATTAAAAGTAGATAATGAAGTATTGCAATTATCTATTAAAGAACAATTAAAATTAGCATATGTAACCTCAGATGAAGATTTGGAATATGTTCAAGAGGAATTTACAAATTTTTGTAAAAATCAACAATTAAAAAAAGCATTAATGTCTTCTGTTGATTTACTTAAGGGAGGAGATTTTGATGGTATTCGTTATTTAATTGATAATGCATTAAAAGCTGGACAAGATAAAAATTTAGGACATGAATATATTAAAGATATTGAAGAACGTTATAGAGAAAATTCAAGAGAAACTGTTCCTACCCCTTGGCCTAAAATTGACCAACTACTACAGGGTGGACTTGGAAATGGAGATTTTGGTCTCATATTTGGTAATCCAGGAGGTGGTAAATCTTGGTCATTAGTAGCTTTAGGTGGTCATGCTGTTAGGTTAGGATATAATGTACTCCATTATACTTTAGAATTAGGTGAAGAATATGTTGGAAAACGATATGACGCCTTTTTCACAAAAATCCCAGTTAATAAAGTAGATTCACATAGAGATAAAATTGAAGAAATTATACCTCAATTACCAGGTCAGTTAATTATTAAAGAATACCCAACAGGAAGGGCATCAGTTTCAACAATTGAATCACATATTGCGAAAAGCACAAGTATGGGAGTTAAACCAGATTTAGTAATTATTGATTATGTAGATTTACTTTCATCAAGAAAAACAAATAGGGAGCGTAAGGACGAAATTGATGATATTTATACAAGTACTAAAGGATTAGCTAGACAACTTGATATACCAATTTGGTCAGTTTCACAAGTTAATCGTGCAGGAGCTCAGGATAAAGTTATCCAGGGAGATAAAGCAGCAGGATCGTATGATAAAATTATGATAACTGATTTTTGTATGTCTTTATCTCGTAAAAAAGAAGATAAGGTTAATAACACGGGGAGGTTCCATTTAATGAAAAACCGATATGGTATGGATGGAATTACTTTTGGTTTAGAAGCTGATACTTCTACTGGTCATTTTATTGTTAAAGATGAGTATGTTGAAGGTGAAGAATCTGAAAATTTTGCACCTTCTTCTAAGTCTAATAAGTTTGATACCGATGTAGACACTTTTGATAAACAGTTACTACGTAAGAAATTTTTTGAATTAAACACTTAAATAAAAATAAATGGCAAAAACATCATTATTACAAGAAAGAATAGTATATAAACCTTTTGAATATCAACAAGCATCAGATTATTGGTTAAAACAACAACAAGCACATTGGTTACATACAGAAGTTCCAATGATGAGTGATGTTAATGATTGGAAACAAAACCTTACAGAACCAGAAAAAAATATTATTGGAACTATATTAAAAGGATTTGCTCAAACAGAAACTGTAGTAAATGATTATTGGTCAACATTAGTTACAAAATGGTTTAGAAAGCCAGAAGTAATTAAAATGGCTGTTACATTTGGAGCATTTGAAACTATCCATGCAGAAGCTTATTCTTTGTTAAATGAAGAATTAGGTTTAGATAATTTTAGTGAATTTTTAGAAGATGAAGCTACAATGGCTAAAATTGAAGCTTTAACTACTGTAAGAGATTCTCACGATGGTACTCCTAATTGGCATGAAAGAGCTAAATCATTAGCAATCTTTTCTGCATTTACAGAAGGAGTTAATTTATTTTCTTCATTTGCAGTATTACTTTCTTTTAAATTAGATAATAAACTTAAAGGTGTAGGGCAAATTGTAGAATGGAGTATTAGAGATGAATCATTACACTCAGAAGCAGGATGTTGGTTATTTAGAACATTATTAAAAGAACACCCAGAATTTGATACCCCAGAATTAAGAGCTGATATTGAAGAAGCAGCTCAATTGTCTTTAAAATTAGAATTAGATTTTATAAATAAAGTTTATGAAATGGGGGATTTAAAAGGATGCCCAAAATATGATTTAGTATCTTTTATTAAACATAGAGTTAATACTAAAATGGGAGATTTAGGGTATGGTCCTATAGTAAATGGTATAGACACAGAAGCAGTACAAAGAATGAGTTGGTTTGATAACTTATCAGCAGGAAAGCAACACACAGATTTCTTTGCAAATAGAGTTACTAATTACAGTAAAGGTGTTCAAAATTGGGACGCAGCAGCATTATTTTAAAATATGGAAAACAACGCACTACAAGTAGATTATACAAATTGGGAAGCTGGAAAACAGTATCCTGAATGGATGGATGAAATTTCTTTAGCAACAGTATCAAAAGGATATTTATTACCTGGAGAAACAGTAAAAATAGCTTACAGAAGAGTAGCAAATGCCGCGGCTAATAGACTTAAAAAGCCAGAATTAGCAAATAAATTTTTTAAATTATTTTGGAATGGTTGGGTAGGTCTAGCATCACCTGTTTTATCAAATATGGGAACAGATCGTGGTTTACCTATTTCTTGTTTTGGTATTGATACACCCGATTCTATACGTGGAATCGGTTTAACTAACGCTGAACTAATGAAACTCACTGCCTCTGGTGGTGGTGTAGGTATTTCATTATCTCGTATTAGAGAACGTGGAACTGGTATATCAGGTAATGGTAAAAGTGAAGGTGTAGTACCATGGGCTAAAATATATGATTCATCAATTATAGCTACAAATCAAGGCAATGTTCGTAGGGGAGCGGCATCAGTTAATTTAAATATTAATCATGGTGACATAGATGAATTTCTTCAAATTCGTAGACCAAAGGGTGATCCAAATAGACAGTGTCTAAACCTACACCAATGTGTTGTAGTCGATGATTTTTTTATGCGTAAATTAGAATCTAGGGATCCCGATGCTTTAAACACTTGGGCTACTATCTTAAAGGCAAGAATGGAAACAGGAGAACCCTATATAATGTATAAGGATAATGTTAATAAAGATAATCCTATTGCTTATAGATTAAATAACTTAGATGTAACAATGACAAATATTTGTTCTGAAATTACATTATTTACAGATGAAGAACATTCATTTATTTGTTGTTTATCTTCTATGAATCTAGCTAAATATGATGAATGGAAAGATACTGATTCAGTAGAATTAGCTACTTGGTTTTTAGATGGTGTAATGCAGGAATTTATTGACAAGTCTAGTGGTAGAGAGTCATTAAAAAGAACTCATAAACATGCTTCTAAAGGTAGAGCTTTAGGTTTAGGTGTAATGGGTTGGCACACATTTCTTCAACAAAAAGGATTACCATTTAATTCCATATCATCAACAGCTCATACACATAATATTTTTTCAGATATTAGAAGTCAAGCTGAAAGAGCATCAATGGCATTAGCTCAAGAATATGGTGAACCTCTTTGGTGTAGAGGAACAGGAATGAGAAATACCCATTTGTTAGCTGTAGCTCCTACAGTATCAAATTCTGTAATTACAGGAGGAATTTCAGCTGGCATTGAACCTCTTCCTGCTAACGTGTATACTTTTAATGGTGCTAAAGGTACTTTTATTAGAAAAAATAAAGTATTACAAAATTTATTACAAGAGAAAAAAGAAGATAAAAATAAATGGTGGGACCAAATGTTACAAGATGGAGGGTCAGCACAAAACCTTCCAGATACTGTATTAAGTCCCGATGAGAAAGAATTATTTTTAACATTTTCCGAAATAAATCAATTAGAACTTGTACGTCAAGCTGCAATAAGGCAGCGATATATTGATCAAACACAGTCTCTGAATCTTTCATTTGACCCTAATGATTCACCTAAATGGATAAATCAAGTGCATATGGAAGCATGGAAACTTGGGATAAAAACATTATATTACTTAAGAACTGATAGTGTGATAAAAGGTGATCTTGGTTCAAGAATGGCAGATTGTGTATCTTGTGATGGGTAACCATATGTATCAGTGTTATTCTTCATAGTTGTTAGTTACATTTTGTTTAACTAAAATCATATATTTTATGGAAATTTTAACTAAGATTGGCTCTTGGGCTAATAAACTTACTGAAATAGGTATTTCAGTTATTGCACTTGGAGTAGTACTTGAAGTACTATTTGGTGGAGTTGGTATCCCTTTTTGGAAGGATATATCTGTAGTGGATAATATTATGGGAATACTTGGTAATCTAGATGGAAAAGGTCTATTAGGTCTTGTAGGTGCTTTTGTACTTATTCATATACTTAAAAAATAGTAAATAGATTGCAATAAAAATAAAGAGGGATGCAACTGCGTCCCTTTTTTTTATATTTATAACAAAATAAAAAACATATTTTATAATGAAAAAATTACTATTCTGGTTATGTTTAGTTTTGCCTTTTCTAGGTATAGCCCAAGAAACATCCCCAGTTGCCTTTAGATTAGATACTGAGCAACTTAATGTTCCTAACCCCGATCAAATGCAAGTATTCATCCAAACCAGTGTTAATGGTTGGACTGATATACCAATGGAAGATGTTGGAGGAAATGGAATATGGAGAAAAGTTATTAATATTTCTCACCCAACTGATGAAAATGTTGATGTATTTTATAGATTTAAAATTACATCTTTTAGTGATTCCGGACTACCCTATACAGCTTGGGAGGGAGGAACACAATATGCAGATTTAGAAGACTGTACTATTCCACCAAGTGAATTCGGTCTCTCAGGAGGTTTAGTAAGAGATATAGTAGTTCCTCAGGAATTAATTGATAACGATACCTACGTTAACCCAACAGGAGAATATAAATTAACCCATTGTTTTAATATATGTGGTAATCAACCATGTGAAGAAGAAACAACCCTAGTTGAATTTAAATTGGATATGAATGAATATCCTGATGAATATAACCAACCTTATGTAACGGGAGAATTTAGTAATTGGACTGATCAATATCCAATGGAAGATGAAGATGGTGATGGTATATGGGAATTAGGAATAGAACTTCCCGAAGGTACTTATTTATGGAAATTTATGTTAGATAATTGGGCAGACTCAGAATTACCAGCGGGTGTGACAGAATCTTCAGCATGTTTCATACCCGATGGAAATGGTTTTATAAATAGAATTTTAGATGTCACTATTGGGGATAGTATTTCTCTTCCTCTGGTTTGTTGGGAATCATGTTTACCCTGTGGAGCAGTTTTAGGATGTATGGACCCAACATCGCAAAATTACAACCCCTGGGCTACTATAGATGATGGTTCTTGTTCAGTAATACCACAATGTGAAGAAGGGCAGACTTTATTGCAAATAATTTATACCGGAGATAACTGGCCGGGAGAATCTAGTTGGATTTTATATGGAGATAATAACGGAGTAGATGTTACTTATGCAAGTGCACCTCAAGGATCATACAACTCAGCTCCTCCTGGAGTACCCCTTTCTACTTATGTATGTGTTGATCAAAATAGCACATTAGACTTAGTTATTGAAGATAGTTATGGAGATGGTTTAGCTGGTACTACATCTGGAGGAACTGTAGATGGAAATATACAAGTTATAGCCTGTGATGGAACTATTTTATATGATTTATCAGAAAATTTTCCTAATTCAAATTTTGGTTATTTAACTACTACCCCTCAATTTACCCCTATTACTTGTGAAAGTGAAAGTGAAGTAGAAGGCTGTATGAATCCATTTTCAACAACCTATAACCCACTAGCTACAGTAGATGATGGAAGTTGTGGTCCTCCTAGAATAGAAGGATGTACTGATCAAGATGCATTCAACTACAACCCAGATGCTAATACTAGCGAAATAATGCAAGGTACATATACATTAGAGATATTTGATGGAGCTTCTGATGGTTGGAACGGTACTTGGTTAGGTTTAACTCAAGGCAATTGGGTATCTCCTCAATATCAAATAGGTGCTAACGATGGTGAGAGTATTTCTTTTGAAGTACAGTTAAACATTTATGAACCCATTGAAGCTTTCTTATTTACTACTCCTAATTCTAATCAAACATTAGCTCAAATAGGATACACTCTAACAGGTCCTTTAGGAGATAAAATTATAGATGTAGGATATTGGCAAGCAATACCATATCCTTTCGTATTAGAAGCGACCACTCCAACTTTTGGAGATACTTGTATTCCAATTATAGAGGGATGTATGGATGAAAATTCATTAAATTATATAGAATTAACTGGAGATCCTTTAGTTGATGTAAATACTGACGATGGTTCTTGTATTCCAGTTATAGAAGGATGTATGAACCCATTAGCATTCAACTACAACCCAGATGCTACAGTAGATGATGGTTCCTGTGTTGAAGTAGTAGTAGGATGTATGAACCCAGATTCATTTAACTATAATCCAGATGCTAACACAGAAGGTGATTGTATCCCAGTTATAGAAGGATGTATGGATGAAACTTCATTCAATTACAATGAGAATGCTAATGTAGATGATGGTTCATGTATTGCAGTTGTAGAGGGATGTATGGATGAAAATTCAATTAATTATAACCCAGATGCTAATACAGATGATGGAAGTTGTATTCCGATAGTAGAAGGATGTATGGATCAAGATTCATTTAATTACGACCCTAATGCAAATGTTGATGATGGAAGTTGTGTACCCGTAGTATATGGTTGTATGGACCCAGATTCATTCAACTACAACCCAGATGCTAATACTGATAATGGAACTTGTGAAGCAGTAGTATTCGGATGTACAGATCCAGATTCATTTAACTACAACCCAGATGCTAATACCGATAATGGTACTTGTGTTCCCGTGATTCTAGGATGTACAGATAATACATCATTCAACTATAATCCAGAAGCTAATACAAATGATGGTTCCTGTATTCCTATATTAGCAGGCTGTACAAACCCAGACTCATTTAACTATAATGAGTTAGCAAATACTGATGATGGAAGTTGTATAGATGTAATTTATGGTTGTACAGATAACACCTCTTTAAATTACAACCCAGAAGCAAACACAGACGATGGTACCTGTATCCCTCTTTTATACGGCTGTATGGATCCTAACTCATTTAATTACAATGCACTAGCAACTGTTGATGATGGTAGCTGTATCCCAATCGTAACAGGTTGTACAGACCCTGATGCATTAAATTACAACCCAGAAGCTAATACAGAAGATTATACCTGTATAGAAAAAGTATACGGCTGTATGGATCCTGATTCAGTAAATTATGATCCTGAAGCTAATGTAGATAATGGTACTTGTATTACTGCAGTAGTAGGTTGTATGGATCCTGAATCTTATAACTATAATCCAGAAGCTAACGTAGCAGATCCAGATGCTTGTTTATATGATGCTGGTTGTATTACAGGACCAGGTGAACCATATTGGTTAAATAATCAATGCTATGCTTGGGTAATTGACGTAGATAATTATTGCTGTGAAAATGAATGGGATCCAATTTGCCAAGAAACTTATAACTACTGTGAAAACGGATGGCCAGAAGGAATGGATATAGACGGTATGTTCTCTAGATCATTAGATTTTAATTCAATTGTAGTTTATCCAAACCCAACAAATGGAATTATTAACATATCAAGTAATGTAGAAGGGGTAACATTTGAAGTAAGAGACCTACTAGGTAAATTAATTATACCTTCATCATCTGGAAATGTAATAGATTTATCGAAAGCTAGTGCTGGAGTATATTTCCTTACAATAAAGAATGGAACTCAAATATTTAATAAAAGAATAATTAAAGAATAAAATGAAAAAACTATTAATACTACTTTTAGTACTCCCATTTTTAGGTTTTAGTCAAGAATCTGAATCTAAATTTAAAAAAGAATTAAAAAAAACTTTTAAATTTTCAACCATATTCGCTGCAGTAAATGGGGGCACATCTCTTGCAGACAAAAACCAATTCTCAGTTAATACTGGAACTTTAATTCAAGATGTAATTGAAACCCCATTTGACTATTCTTTATCTTTGGGTATAAGAAAAATAGCTAGATTTCAATATGAAAATAGAGCTAATGTATTTTATAATGGTACAGAAGAATCATATTCAGATAATGCCACATTAGGTAAAATAAAAGGATTTGAATTTTTATTTGAAGCTGATTATAGAAGAATACAAGGCGAAACATATTTAGACCAGCATCACTTTTTAAGATATGTAGCTGATAATTGGGTAGCTAAAGTAGAATACCTAGTAGGAGGTTTTATTGATATAGAGTACTTTCAAGCTTCTCAAAGATATAAACATAATATAACTAAAGAACTTTCTATTAATTTAGGGGTTGCACAAAGGCTCTCTAAACCTTATGGATACGATCCTTTACAAGAGTGGATGTTAAGTAATGGTAATTTACATTACACCTATTTAGCTCTACAGGAAGGTTATAATGTAAACTTTAACGGAGGAGGAGATATAGAATATCTTAACCCTCAAGGAGCAGTAGTAGCAACGAGTACCGAAGTATGGGAAGAAGTAATTATTCCTCAAGTATTAGTTAATTACGTAGAGAAAAAAGAAGACCAAGCTCCATTAAGATTAGAATATTCAGCCATATTCGGTTTCGATTATTATAAATACACTAAAAACTTCTGGTTACATGCTTGGGGTAATGTAATGCCTATACATATAAAAGGTGGTGATACATTTTCTTTTCATAATTATAATGGAGGTCAATGGACGGACTATTCTGGAGGTTTAATATTTGGTTATAAATTAACTAAGTCATTAGGATTATTTGCAGAAGGAACATACAATAAATATTGGAATAGAAATTGGCACAATTTTTCAATGGGAGTCAATTATATAATTTTTTAAAAATGGCAAAAGAATTAAGCGAAAACACTAGCTTTAATATTAGCATACAGACATTAATAGGTATAGCGTTCGGAATTGCTACAGTAGTGGGAATGTGGTTTGCATTACAAGCAGATATAGATGAGGCAAAAGAACTACCAGTTCCACCTCCACCAGATGTTACGAGAATGGAATATGATATGAAAGATCAGTTAATCCGTCAAACAATTATGTCTACTCAAGAAGATGTAAAGGAACTAAAAGAACGTCTTGTTAGAATGGAGGAGAAGATTGATAAACTAAGATAAATTTATTATGATAAAGTTTTTAATATTACCTATTTTATTATTCTCTTCTATAACTATGTTTAGCCAAGTAGAAGTTAAATATTTTAATGCTGCTTGGAATGCATCTAATGAAATAAAATGGGTAAATGAACTATCAGATTGTGATATTAAAAAATATGATATAGGATCAAAACCTGAAGACGCAGGTAAATTTAAAGTTGTTGTTGTCCCAACTATATTAATATTTCAGGATGGAGAAGAAGTTGAAAGATACCAAGCAGATATTAGTTTTAAAATGGCAGCAACAAAAGAAGAACTTCAAGATTACATTGACGAACTTATAATGAGCGCTTTTTAGTTAATATTTATAATTGACAAACTAGTTACTAATTAAATTGTTATTTTATGTTAAATAAATTAAAACAAAAGTGGATGGCCTTTAAAGACATTTTTAATGATAAAAACGATATAAATGAAAAAACTGTAGTTGGTTTTGCTTCATTTGCTATCATGACTATATTTGCTGTAGTAGATTTAGTAACAGGATACTTTGGTAAAGATTTAGTAATTAATGAATTTATATATGATTCCTTTTTATTTATTACCTTAGGTAGCTTTGGTATTGCTGAAATTGGAAAAATATTTGGAGATAGAAAATAATGAAAAAAAATATAATATCAATATTATTTTGTATAATGCTTCTAGTACCTAGTTGCGCTACTTCTAAACCAACAACTCAAAAACCACCACAACCACAAGAAGTAGTTAGTGGCGAAAAAGACCCTCTAATGAAATTACTACTTTCAGGACTTATTATATTATCAGTTAATTTCCTATTCACAAAATAAAATAAATTATGAGTTGTTACACTAGAGAACAAGTAGAAGCCGCTATGACTAGTAAAGGTTATAAATACTTTACAGGAGGAGACTATGATGTTAACATTATTGGCATTAGAAATTCAAAAACCAAAAATAGAGTTACTAACGCATTTGATGACTGTATTACTTTATCTTATAAAATAGAAGGCGAGTGGCAATTTCATTGCTTTAAATGTACTACAGATCCTGGGACACATTGGGTTGAAAATGTAATGAATGATAAAGGAGTTGCTATTCTTAAACCAGGTCAATATAGGGGTTCACACAAACTAAGACTTCATGCTGGTAAATATTTAGCTTTAGGACAAAAGAAACCAGTTAAAGTTTATCGTGATAATAATAGAGATGGTAAATATGATCTACTAGAAGAAAATGTAGATGAAGGTATATTTGGAATTAATATTCATAGAGCAACTGGAAGATCAGGAGGTAAATCTACTAGAGTAGATAAATGGTCAGCTGGGTGTCAAGTTATAGCTGATAATGATGATTGGCATGAATTTTTAGATGTTTGCCAATCAGCTAGAGAAATATGGGGTAACTCATTTACATATACATTATTAGAAAGTAACGATATAAGTTAACAATTGAAAACAACACAAACCATATTAGCCTTTACAAGTATGTCCATAGGATTTATATGTTCTTATTTTATGGAACTTACAATGCAAAATGCAGAACAATATCTGGCTATTACTACTTTAGTATTTGCTGATGGGTTTTTTGGTATAATAGCTGGAGTAAAAAGAGAAGGTTTTAAAACTTATAAAGCAATTAAAATTTTAAGGACATTAATTTTTTGGGTTATTATGTTAACCCTAATATTAGTTATAGAAAAAAGTATTCCAGGGGCTGGATGGTTAAGTGAAACCATGCTTATGCCTCTAGTAATATTTCAATTAATAAGTACAGTTAAAAATGCATCAATGGCAGGATTTATTAAGGGCGAAATATTAAACCAAATTTTAGATAATATAGATAAACATAAAGGCACTAGAAAATAGCTTGCCCCCTTCCTACTTTTTTATTATATTTATAACCATGTATAGATACAACGCAAAATTAGACCGAGTTGTTGACGGAGATACTGTCGATGCTTTAGTAGACTTAGGATTTGATACTTGGAAAAAAGTAAGAGTTCGAATGATGGGGATGAATGCTCCTGAATCCCGCACACGAGATTTAGAAGAAAAAAAACGTGGACTAGCTGCTAAAGCAAGATTAATTGAATTATTAGAAGAGGGGGATTTTATTTTACAATCCCATGGGGTTGGAAAATATGGTAGATGTTTAGGGACTATATTTGTAAAAGATGTAGATGTAAATAAAACTTTAATTAATGAAGGACACGCAACAGAATACTTTGGGGGTGCTAGGTAAGATAAAACAAGGAATGTTTCCATTCCTAATCGGATTTTCTGCCCTGTCAGTTTCAGCTTCGGCCGCTTTCTATTCAGTTAGTGGCTTGAGCAAACTTTTTGCTGGAGCTAGTTTGGAGGTTATTATAATGGCGGGTTCATTAGAATTTGCTAAATTAGTTACAGCTTCACTTTTGTATCAATATTGGGACACAATCAATAAAACATTACGAACTTATTTATCTATTTCTACTGTTATATTAGTATTAATTACTAGTATGGGCATTTATGGATTTTTAAGTGCTGCTTACCAAGAAACATATTCTAAACTTACAGCAGTAGAAAACCAAAAAGGATTTATACAACAAAAAATAGATTTTTACCAAAATGATGTAACAAGATATGATACGGAAATTGAAAGAATATCTAGTAATATTAGTACTTTATCTAATGCAAAAGCTTCGTCCATCCAAGTACGAGACACCACGGTATCTGGGGGCTTTAGACAAACAATCTCCACAACTGAGCTTAGAATGGCGCAAAATCGTATTAATATTGAGGAGGAAAATCGTAAGTTGGCGCAAGAAAAAAGAACAATAGCATCCGATAGTCTACAAAAATTTCAACTACAAGTGCTAGAATTAGATAATAACAACGAGATCGCTGGAGAATTAGGACCCCTGCAGTATCTATCGGGTTTAACGGGTATATCTATGGATAAAATTATAAACTGGTTACTACTTATTATAATTTTTGTATTTGATCCTTTGGCTATATCTCTTGTAGTAGCTGCTAACTTTGCTTTTGATAAAGCTTACCCAAAAAGAAAGTATAAACAAAATTTATATGGAGAGTTTAAAGAAGAAGACCCAGGGGACGACTTAGAAGAGATTGAAGTTAAAGATGCTGAAGAGATAAAAACTCAGGATGAATTTATGAAAAATTTAGATAATCTTGAAAAGATTAAAGATTGGGAAGCAGCAGAAAAAAGAATGGAAATTATAGGTCAAAATGGGAATGATGGAGAACACTATTCAGAATTAGACTTAAATAAAGATGGAGCTATTAATAAAATAGATGAAGAAATAGCTAAAAGAAGACTTCAGGAAATTAAAAATATTGAAAAAAATAATTCATTAACTCAAGAATGGAAAAATAAATTGGTTAAAGAAAAAAAATCTATTAAAGATAAGTTAGATGATTTAACTAAAAGATACTAATGAAAAGTTTTTTAAAATTTCTTATAATATGGATTAGTCAAAATTTAGCTATTCCCTTTTGGGTAGTAGGTCATATTCATTTATCAATTCATAATTTCCATGATTTAATAGAAATTGGAGCTTCTATAGGTATGAATATTATAGTAGCAGTTGGATTTTTTATAGATTATAAAGAAAATGGAAAGTAAAGAAATATTACAAATAGCAAATAAAGTATATCCTAATATTAGAGCATATTATGGTTTAGGTAAAAAAGAATATCCACCAATTGAAGTACATAAAAATATATTTGCTAGATTAAGTGGAGAACCAGATATGGAAGGTGATGATCCCGCAGATGCTGAGTTTGACCGTAAAGAAAACAAATTATTTATATACTCAGACTTTAATGATAGCGTTGAGGATGTAATTAGAGGAGTTATTCATGAATATATACATTATTTACAATCTGGATCTTGGATGAAAAGATATTATAGTATGGGTTATACTTATGGTAATCACCCATATGAAATTGATGCTAAAAAGGCAGAAGAAGATTGGAAGTTATTCGTGTAATATGTGGATACCTGAATAAGGGTTCGTATATTTAGGTATAGAAAAAAATAAAGGTCATGAAAAAATTTATCAAAAAGTACAAATCTCAAATCGATACAGTATCAGGTTTTTTGTTTATCGCAGCAATATTTTATACATTATATTTTGCTTTATGGGTAGTTTGCCCTTGTTAATAGTTTTAAAATAAAGTTTATGTTTGATATACCCATGTCAAGAAAAGAAGTAGATAAGCAATTATCTCAATATCAAAAAATAAATTACAACCAATTTAGGTGGTGGAGGAGTTACCAACCAAAAAACAAACCACTTGATAATCGTCAACCATTACGTGATCGTATATTTAATGGGGATTTTGATTATTCATGTTATAAAGCCCAACAATATTCAGTTGAATATCAATTAAATGATATATTAAAAGAATGTGATATGGATTATGCTAAATACCTTGAAAAAACCCAAGTTATTAGAGCACGAAGAAAACGTCTAATTGAGGATTTCGAAAAAGATGAAGCTGAGAGATTACGTTCTTTAACAGTTGAATTTACAAAATATTTCAAATGTAATAGAGAACAAGTTGAAAAAGAAATGTTAGAATGTAGTGGCTCCCTGATAGATCTTTATTATATTATAGAAGAAAAGTATAAAATAGTCCATATACCTGTTCCATTAAAGCGTAGAGGACGACCAAAAAAAGTTATATAAATGAAAGTATCACATGAAGTACCTCGCTGTTTATTAACAGCATCCCCTGAATTTAATGATTACGATTATGCTCTACCTCACTTGTTTGATCAAGATGAAGAATATCTACAATACTTTATGGATGCCAAAGCAGATGGTCGTTATATTATAATGGATAATTCACTCCATGAATTAGGAGAAGCATATGACCATGAAAGATTACGCTATTGGGTTAGTGTAATAGAACCAGATGAATTTATAGTACCTGATGTTTGGATGAGATGTGCTGAAACTGCGGCACAAGCTAAATACTGGAAACAATTTAAATATCCTAAAAAAACTAAACTTACAGCTGTAATTCAAGGTGAAAATAAAAACCAAGCATATTTGTGTGCTAACCTATTAGCTGGGTTAGGATATAACAAATTATGTGTATCATATGGTGCTACTTGGTATAACGATTTCTTCCCACATACTAACGCAGATATGGGAAAAGCATTAGGTAGAGTACGATTTGTACAAGGTCTATTTAAATTAAACCAATTAAAAGATATTAAATTCCATTTACTAGGTTGTTCAATACCACAAGAATTTGGTTGGTATGATAATAATCCAAGAATAGAATCAATTGATACTTCTAACCCAGTAATGGCTGCTTTAGAAAGTACATGGTATAATGATAATGGTTTAAATACAAAACCAAAAGCAAATATGAATGATTATTTTGATATAGATTTTTCAAAAATTGATTATTTAAATGTTGTTCATAATACAACTAAATTTAGAAGAATTAATAATTTAAAAATTAAATAGTTATGGCAAAGTTAACAAGAAATGTAAATTATTGTAATTATAGATGGGAAGAATATGTACTAACAGAAGAAGAATTAGCACAGTGGAAAACAGGTGATGAAGATCTCCAACAAGAAATTATAGATAATGCAGATTGGGACCTAGTAAGGGATAAACCAATTGATGATTATAGTGAACCAGAATTTGTAGAAGAATAATATGGCAGAATTTATAAGACACGCACTAGGGCTTTGTGGAGAGCACTATCATCCAAATTTATGGACACTTCTTATAGGAGGAGTTGGATTTTCAACTATTTTTTCATATGTTCGATCATACATAAAATGTAAATTTAATCAAGCGTTAGCCTATACGCGAAATACCTGGCAAATTTTAAATAAGTAAATTATGGCACATTGTGTAGTAAGTTTAAGTGGTGGAATGGATAGCAGCACCCTATTGTTAAGAGCTATTGAAAAGTACGATACCGTAACTGGTATCTCATTTGATTACGGTCAAAAACACAGAGTAGAGCTAGAGAGAGCTCAATCATTAATTGATTACCTTGCAAGTAAAGGTCACAAAGTAAATTATCGTCAAATCAAATTAGATGGGTTAGTAGATCTATTAGACTCAGCTTTAGTTCAAGGTGGGGATGATGTACCAGAAGGACATTATGAGCAAGATAATATGAAAGAAACAGTTGTACCTAATAGAAATAAAATGTTTGCTTC
>VMHT01069888.1_pt1 | contig 17453 bp, 13 predicted proteins | sample 4693611 | NCBI WGS metagenome assembly VMHT01 (sample SAMN12280063, study PRJNA550983) | marine metagenome | isolation source: seawater sampled from same location over 5 years 0.02-0.2 micron viral filtrate | place: USA: collected off the coast of southern California halfway between the port... ...
CAGGTTTGGATTGGGATCCAAGAACAAAATCTATAATTAATCGAAAAGCTAATTTCGAATACATTGAAGTTTTCAATGAAATAAAGAAAGTCGAAAAACGGCAAGGTAGTTCTTCTACAGAGATACAAAAGTTGGTACTTCGCGTAGATGTCAAAGCAGAAAATGTCACGGCATTCATTGAAGAAAAAAGGCTAGGGGAGCGCCTAGTCAATCACCTTGTCTACAAACTTCACACCGATGATAATGCAATTTTTTATAGAGAAGCGGAGGTAGAGTACCAGTTAGTAGATTCTACAAACAAAAAATTTACCACTATCTCATTTTCTCGGGTGCAACGAAAAGAGTGGACTACATCCTTACAGACAGACGAATTCCTCCATCTTATTAAAATTTCTGAATTTGGAAAAAGGCCTGATTACGTAAGTAACTTTGGTTTGTCTTTGAAATTGTATCTCGCAAAGCTGGAGGGAATGGATAGGTTTATGCAAATTGCTCAATCGCAAGCTGAAGATATCGCAGACTATCCTTATATTTCTTTTAACGATTCTGTATATGGAAAGCGAGTCTTATTGAATAAAAGTGATCCCAGACTCCTTGAAGTTAAATACGGATGGGAGGTAAAAATGCTCAAAAAAAACCAAACTCCAAGCAGCCATCGACATATTACGAAACGAGATGCTATACCTCCTGCTAAAACTGTAACTTTCCCACTTAGTGAGCCGAAGGACGTTCAGGAACTCAATGCCATAAGCCTCCAACTCTTGGGGATGATGAAAAACGCATATAAAGAATCTGAACAGATGCGCCGTCAAGATATCGCGAATTTGAATAGACAAGATGTACTTGATAATCTGCTGTACCCAACTCATGAAAAAATAATGATGGGGTGGGTTGATGTCCTTAGTTCCATACCTATTTCATTGGAAGGTATTTCATTTGCTCTAAACCTATGGGCATTAAAAGAGCAATTTAGCCTTCATCAAGCGGACTATTACAAGAGTTGGTACTCATTGCTCCACGAAAATACGTATGTAAGTAAATATGCTTTATGCGAAGGCTCGGAAAAAGACCTGACTTTCACTTTAACTCAGCAAAGACTCTGTCGAATGGCTTTTGATCATGACGCATTTTGGCAAGCTTGGAGAGTTTCGTTTCTACAGCGCGCAGATACTACAATCAAAGAAATTATCCGAAAAAACGGAGTTGAGATGAGCCGCGAATTCATAGAGTTCGCATTTTTTGACCAATTTTACTTAAAAAACACAAGTATAGAGAGGGCTTTCGAAAAGCCTAGTGTGAGGAATTGTTTTACTGAAAATTGTGACTCGCAAACGCGAAAAGAAATTGCAAAACAAATCCAGGACAGAGAATTAACTGATGAAGAAATTAAAAATCAAATAACCACCCTCAATGATAAAACATCAGAGTTATATCAACGTATTAATGTAGAAGGCGTAAACCGCAGCTTTCAATACGATGTCAAACAGTTTATTCAGATAAATGCAGCATACTATTTAACAAGCGTAATAGATAAAGTTGTCTCAAGGCTAGAAAGTATCCCTACTACAGACTTAAATGCTTATGCTGAATGGGAATCGTCTTTTGCACAACCGTTACGACTGAATCTTGATAAGCTGAACGAGCTCTGGGATACCGTATTTTCAGTCGATCCAAAACAAAATGTCGCCGCTAATCTAGGGCTTATTGGTTATTCCGATGATAGGGAGATCTCTCCCTTATATGGTTTGGGAGCCTCCCTCCTTAATTCACAGGTAATTTGGCTCGAACGTGCTGGATATACCCCCATGGCGCAATTCAAAAAACTTGCCCTAAAAAAGCCGGATGAAATTACTAATCAAAGTCTAGAGCAAAAAACTGTAAGTTCAGATGAATTCGGTATGCAACTTTTTACTGTCGGGGAATTAGCTGCTGCCTCTATTGGTTCATCTATAGGCAATGCCCTAAACTCATCTGTTCGCGCAGGTTTCAGTCATTCGGCAGACTTGCAACGGCTTAGTATGCAAATAGAGAGAGCGCGTTCTGACTTTGTTGCATGTAAAAATAAATGCAAAAACGCTTATCAGGTTCGTTATCGCTTATCTTCCCTTCTAATGATTAAAGACCTACATTTTTTAAAGTCTGGCGGAGTAAGTGTTTCACTTATGGATGAAGCTGAGCGCAGGTTAAATATTCTTTCTGAACTGACGAGCGGTTTTAGTGGCGCTAGCAATGTGGACGGGGGAATAAGGACAAGATGTTTAAGTCAATTCAATAGTTGGTCATATGCTTATTCGCAGACAACCGAGCAGCGTTCTTCGGATGACTTTAAGCAGACGCTAAATGCCTACAGCGATTTATTTGCTGGGAACCTTCTGGGGTTTAAAGAGAAAATGGAAGTCCAAATTAGCGCTTTGTCAGCGGCTTTAAAGGAAACAGAAGCAGAGTTCTTTAAATATAAGCTATGTAGAGATCAGTGGGAGTATGATAATGCTATATAGTTGCTAACCACGCCTCTACAGCCAGACACAAAGTTAAAATCAGGTTTTTTTTAAATACCATAAATGCCTCTAAGAATGAATAACTATTCTGAAGCATGGTTATACTCCCGCCGTGCTCTTTTGAATATTGTTCGCTATCGTTTACCTATTTATAAAATGTTTCAAAATAAAAAAGCGGCAAATAGCCGCTTTTGTCGAACTTTAGTGAACATTATCAGTAAGCGTTCTTATTTATAAAACCATTGAAAACGGTCATAAACACGATTTTGATATCAAACCATATAGACCAGCGGTGTATGTAATCTAAATCATATTCAACGCGCTGTACCATTTTGTTAGTTGTCTCAGTCTCACCACGCAGGCCATTTACCTGTGCCCAGCCTGTAATTCCTGGTTTAACCTTATGACGTAACATGTAACCAGTAATGATCTTACGGTATTCTTCGTTGTGCGCCACAGCGTGAGGGCGAGGACCGACAATCGACATACGGCCTTGCAGAACATTAATAAACTGCGGAAGTTCATCTAAGGAGGTTCTTCTTAAGAAGCCGCCAATCTTAGTTAAACGCGCGTCGTTTTTGGTGGCTTGTTTCACAACCGCACCATTATCTTGCGTGGTCATAGACCGGAACTTGTACACCGTAATTTGTTTACCATCTAACCCGTAACGCTTTTGCTTAAAAATTACGGGCCCTTTAGACGTAAGCTTAACTGCGGCCGCAATTGCTAACATGGGAACGGATATCAACATTAGAATCAGACTGCTTAATACAACATCTTCAAACCGCTTCAATACATCACTGGCGCCTTGGAATGGGGTGTCGTAAACGCTTAGCGCCTGTACGTTGCCTACCGTCTGCCAGCGAGCGTTTAGTAGGTTGTACATGAAGAAGTTCGGAATAACATAAACGTTTGCCGTAGTATCACTACACTGCTCTAGTATGCTGCGAATTCGGTTTTCTGCACTCATCGGAAGGGCTATGTAGATGTAATCAACTTCATTGCGCTTTGCCATTTCTATCGCGGCTTCTATATTTCCAAGTACCGCGCCTTGCATTTCGTGTGGCAGTCTTTCAGCTTCTCTATCATCATAAAGCCCGTTGAACTTGATACCTAAATGTTCGTTTTGTTGTATCTGAAGTGCGACATTTGCACCAAGTTGGGTAGCGCCAATTATAATAGAGCGACGTGAGTTCAAACCACTTTTACGAATGCGAAATAGAAACTTACGCATTACAAAACGCCACATTATGAGTACTACGAATGACGAAGCGAACCATAATAGAATTGCAGGAGGTGGAGTCTTAATTTCCTGAACGAAAAAGTACCCCATAGTCAAAGTGCCTAAAATGCTCAGCATCCATGTAATTGCCGCTGCTCGCAGCATTTCTGGTGTCCTATGACCACGCCAAGACCTATAAAGCTCAACGCCCTCTGCTGAAACTTGAAAGCAAATTACATTAATGAATAGAAGGATAAGGCTTGTAGTGTCTATCTTCGTACCGTAATACGCAGCAGATGAATAATAGAGAACGGTGACTAGTGAAAGGTCAATTAGCCTGTAAATAGTAGAAAAACCGCTTTGGTTTCTAACAACTAAACCACCGTTGGTATTAGGCTCTACCGGATGCGCTTTAATTGCTTTGTTAGAATCTACTCTATTGTCCATTTAGGTAATCTCTAGGTGAAAAGTGAAGGCCGTCGCAATGGATGTTTTGGTTATTCTATTAACCTGATCCAAATATTACGTATAAAGTGAAAACAGCTAATACATTTGTCTAAAACTAGGCAAGATTCATGCCTGATAGTGTCGTCAACTCTTCCAATCGTTTAACTACGTATTATAAATGTAATAACCGTAGTAACTTTAAATTCGTTGGTTGCCATTGTAACAATATCGGACTGTTATTGTAATTTTATTACAGCAAACGACTTTATTTCGTACTAATTTGGTGCAGAAAGAGTAGAATGTCACTCGTGTACTTTCCATTACTTATATAAATACGATAGCATACTTGGCATAACAGCGAGCCGACATATAGCTGAAACAATATCTATGTACTTTAGAAGATACTTTTGTTTTGTCGGGTATGATAAAAAGCAACAGGATTTTAAGTCGGTATCAATAGCTAACTTCTTATGTATTAATTTAAGGGGTTAAAAAATCGGCACGCCTATTGCTTATACCTCATTATTATTTAGGAATTTCGGTAAAAAACACCAAAAATTGTAAAAGATGCAAATTTTCTCTCAACTGAGTTATTGGCTCGTGCAATGTGAGGTACCGGAAAAAACTTACAGTTATTAGTTTGTCATTAAAGATAGGTCATCGAAGGAAGGAAATAAAATGTTTAAAAGGACCAAAAGCATCATAGCAATGTCGGTTATTTGCGCCACTCCGACACTATATGCCCAAGAGGCCGGTCGAATTCAAGCTGGGCAGTTCGATTTAATTCCATCATTTACTTCGACGATGGCTTATGTCGATAACGTAGCAAATGCCAGAGACAATCAAAGTAAAATTTACAGCTGGCGAACAACACTTTCACCAGAATTAATTGCTGCCACAGAGGTTGACGGAAACCCGATTCAAGTTGGTTACAGACTAGAAAGAGGAGTTTATTTCTCTAGTGGCAACGACGATTACACCGATCATTTTGTAGAAGCTTCGGGTGACTTTGAATTAAACAGCCGTCATCGCGTAAGCGCACTCGCACAATATGAAGATGGTCATGAAGATCGAGGTACAGGCTTTTCAATCGGTTCTGGCTTAGACATAACCACACCAGACACATATAAGAGCAGCAACCTATCTGCCGAGTATAGTTACGGTGCTGCAACTACAGACGGCATGATTACGCTTAAAGCACGCCGTCAGACCTTAAATTACGACAGAACTGAAGATGCCTATATAATACGCGACCGAGCAAAAAACATGGTCGGCGCAGAATTTGGTTATCAAATCGGTGCAGCAACGAGTATGGTTGTTGATGTAACAAAGACATTTATAAAGTACGACGAACAGCTAGACTTAGTTACTCGTGACAATGATGAAACCCGTATACTTGTAGGTATAGTTTGGGAGAGTACAGCTGCAACTACTGGTTTTGCGAAAGTAGGGTATAAAGAAAAAGGCTTCGATAACGAATCCCGTGGTACTTTCTATGGTACCGACTGGGAGGTTGGTATTGATTGGCAACCTGTAAGCTATTCGACAGTAAGAATTTCTACCAGCGCAGATACGTTTGAAACCAACGGTGAGGGTGACTTCATCCGAGGTCAAAACTATAGTGTGCGTTGGAATCACGACTGGTTAGAAAGAGTCAGCACATCTCTTAGCGTTACACAGCAAAACGATGAATATGTATTCAATGAAGTAGATATCGTTAACAGGGATGACGAATTGATGAACTATTCTGCCGCGCTAAATTATCAAGCACGTAGATGGTTAAAATTCAGCACCTTTTATCAGTACACAGATAGAGATAGTAACAGAGATACTATCGGCTACGACAAAAGCGAAATTGGTGTAACAGTAGAGGTAACACTGTGAAGCAAAAAGCGGTTAGCTTATTTTCATTAATATTCTTACTTTTTGGCGCGTTACAAGTAATGGCCCAAGAGGGTAATTTAAGTATGAGCCAATATCAGCTGGGCTCTGGCGATAGAATACAAATAAGTGTTTTCGGGCAAGACGATCTGTCTATGGAGGTTCGCCTTCCTGACGTTGGCACAATAAACTATCCATTTCTTGGTGAAATAAAGCTTGTAGGCCTAACCGCAGCACAAGTAGAACAGCTTATATACGACGGTTTACTAGGTGACTACCTTGTTAACCCATCTGTTTCTGTAGCTATCGTGGAATATCGCCCGTTTTTTATTGATGGCGAAGTCAAGCGCCCTGGCGGTTATGCTTATCAGCCAGGGTTGTCGGTAAACAAAGCGGCGGCGTTAGCAGGCGGGTATACCGAACGAGCAGCGCGCGACAAAATTACCATCATTCGCGAAAAAGATGGCAGGACTAACGAGTTCACAGTAACGGTTAGCGACATGATTCAGCCTGGTGACATTATCACCATTAATCAGCGTTTCTTCTAAATTTTACGTAGCGTTCAGGAATAAAAATGGCAGTAAATAGCAGGGAAGAGTTAAACGCCGGTGTGTTTGAAAATGAAACCATCGACATTGCTCATTATTTAGGAATTATCAAGCGTTACGCATTTCGTATTATTTCATTAGCAATTGCGTTCACAATTTTAGTTGCGCTGTTAGTTATGCGCATGACGCCCATGTTTACCTCTACCACCACTATCTTGGTAGAAGCTGACAAAGCTAACGTGGTTTCAATTGAAGAAGTCTATGGCTTAGATACCAAGCGTAAAGACTACATGCAAACTCAGTTTGAAATATTGCAGTCGCGTCAAATTGCAGAGCGTACGGTGGAAAGCTTGTCATTATGGAATAATGAAGAGTTTATGCCAGCCAAAGAAGAGCCAGGTATTGTCGACCAGATTAAAGCCAGCCTTCTAGATGCATTACCTTTTTTGCCTCAAGAAGATCCAAAAGAGCTAACCGAAGAGCAAATACTAGCTGCTAAGAAACGTAAAGCTACTTCTTTATTGATGAGAGCATTGTCAGTAGAGATGGTAGATAATACGCAAGTAATGCGTATTACCGTTACTACTGAATCTCCGCGGTTGTCGGCTGAATTAGCTAACGCTGTTGCTGACGTGTACATCGAGAACTACCTTCAAGCTAAGTTGGATATGACGGCAAAAGCGACGTCTTTTCTTACAGAAAGCTTAGAAGGTTTGAAGCAGAAACTAGATGTTGCTGAACGTAATTTGGCGAAGTTCTATGAAGAAAACCAAGTGGTAAACATTGATGGTGTAGTAGGTTTAGCGTCTGAAGAACTAGAGCAGCTAAGTAAGCAGTTATTAGATGCGCAAACGGCGCTTAAATTAAACGCGGTTATTTACAAGCAAACGCGTAATGATGTTTCATTAAACGACATTGCACGCCTGCCTGAAGTGCTTAACCACCCGACTATTAGAGACGTTCGCCGCGACGAAGCTAAGGCGATGACGCGCGTAAGTGAGCTTAGCAATGTATACGGCCCGAAACACCCGCGCATGATTGCAGCAAACGCTGAGCTTTCATCAATAAGAGAAACATTAAGCGGCCAAATTCGTGACCTTATTAGAAGTATAACTACGCAATACGAAGTATCGGAAGATCGTGTTGCTCAGTTAGAAAGAGAAGTTTCACGAGCAAAAGCAGAATTTCGCGACCTATCTGCACTGGATAATCAGCGCAAGGCCCTACAGCGCGAAGTCGATATTAATCAGCAGCTCTATAACTCGTTCTTCACACGTTTAAAAGAAACAGACGAGCTAGGTGGGTTTGAATCTGCAAACGCCAGAGTATTGGATGAAGCGCTTCCAAATTACGCGCCTTCAAAACCAAATAAAAAATTGTTGATTGGCGCGGCTTTCGTATTCAGTGTGGGCTTCGGTGTATTTCTAGCTATTGCTATGGAAACGCTTAACAGTGGTATACGTTCAGTGGAAGATGTAGAGCGCAAGCTTGGGCAGCGTATGCTGGGCCTTATTCCTTGGCTACCACATAAGAAAAAGACCGACTTACCAGTTCGTTCATTCTTCGATGGCAAAAAACACCAGTTTGCCGAGTCTGTTCGTACACTGCGTACTAGCTTGTCTTTATTGAATTTAGACAAAGAGCAACAAGCTATAATGGTAACCTCAAGTGTACCTAAAGAAGGTAAAACGACGGTTTCTATAAACTTGGCGTTCGCCTTAGGTCAGCTTGATAAAACTATACTTATTGATGCGGACTTACGTCGCCCTAGTGTAGGTAAGCAATTTAACATTCCAAACTATCAGCCGGGCGTAGCCAACCTTATCTTGAAGTCTCATACTTTAGATGAGTGTTTGGTTAGGGATGAAGAGTCTAATATCGACATCTTATCAGCAGGTACTATACCTTCTAACCCGCAGGAGCTCTTGTCTGATAAAGGTTTCAACGAGCTTATTGAGCTGTTAAAAACTCAGTATAAGTACGTTGTCATTGATACTGCACCTACTCAAGCGGTAAGCGATTCTATGTTGATTGCTAACTCTTGTGACTCGGTAATTTACGTAGTACGTGCGGATAGTACCAGTGAAAAGCTTATTAACAATGGCTTGTCTCGTTTCCTTCAAGTGGGTCATCGCCTTGATGGTGTAGTACTAAATCAAGTAGACTTACGCAAATCAGGGGCAGCACAGAGGTACGCTGGTTTTTATGACCAATACGGATATACCAGTCATAAAAGCAGCTAACAGCATTTATTGATAGACTTACATAGCCACATATTACCTGGCATCGACGATGGTGCCAGGTCTTTAGACATTGCCTTGGAAATGGCGCAGCAAGCTGTAGATGGCGGTGTTCGCCATATGGTTTGCACACCACATATCCACAAAGGCTACTTTGACAATACGTTAAAGTCTATTGAACATTCTTTTCTAGAATTCAAAAAAGAAATTATCCGTGCATCCATACCTCTTTCTCTTTCTTATGCCGCAGAAGTGCGCGTTAACGAGCTAATTCCTGTTTGGTATAAGCAAAAAGCACTGCCTTTTTTAGGTGCATTTAATGGTAAGCATATTCTGTTGCTTGAAATGCCACATAGCCATATACCACAAGGCTTAGAAGTGCTTATAAAATGGCTTTTAAAAAATAATGTGCAGCCCCTCATTGCACACCCAGAGCGAAATCGCGAGTTGCTAGCCGAGCAGCATAAATTTAGTTGGCTGCAGCGCCAGGGCTGTATATTCCAAGTTACCGCTGGTGCCTTAACAGGTCGTTTTGGTGACAAAGTAGAAGATTTTGTACTGTCGATGATGCGAAACAAAGCATTCCATGTAGTGGCGTCAGACACCCACGACCTTGTACGCCGGCCAAACGATATGGGTGCCGCTTACGACGTTGTGTCGGCATTCAGTGATGAATTTGCGCAAGAGGTTTTTGTAACGCGGCCTGGTGCGATAGTGTCGTTCGATCAAAAAAATGAACCATTCAATGACTAGCCGGTTACTTAACATCTTCAAAGATAACAGCTTAATACTGAAGTGGATCATGGTGCTACTTGCCGGTTTCTGTTTTTTGTGGAGCTTCCAGCTTTTCATTGCGGGTAACGCGTATTACAGCGTGAAAAATGATATTGAAGGATGGCAACTAAGTCCTGAAAAAGCTTCAATAAAGCAAGTTGACAGTGGTCTAAGTAAAATTGGCAGCGCTATCGATTACTTCCCCGATAACGCTCTGTATTATCAAATACAGGGACAGCTATTCGAGTGGAAAGCTATTGTTGAAAAGAGAAGTGAAGAATCGGTCGATGCTGGTTTAGACTTAAATACCAATAATGCCAACTTAAACAATGCGGCAATAAGCTATCAAAAAAGCCTGCTGTTACGGCCTACCTGGAGCGGCAGTTGGATCGGCTTGGCTTCTGTAAAACTGCTACAAAACGCGTTGGATAATGAATTTTACTATTATGTAAAAAACGCGAAGCAAGCCGGCCCGCAAGATGCCATAGTGCATAAGTTTATTGTGGAGTTCGGTTTAGAAATGTTTAGTGTACGGTCTATTCACTATGTAAAAATGAAAGAGCAATTGAAACAGCATTTGAATTTAGGCCTTCAGAACCCGCTTAGCAGAGATTTTGTTTTAAAGGCAATACAAAAGCACAATGCGAGTGGAACCGTTTGTAGATGGTTGCGTGACGCCAGTTACCCAGTTCGAAAACGCATTCCTAACTGTATAACGTATGATTAGTTAGCCTTTTCCTTTTAGCCAATCCCATAAGCCTAACGAAAATCCTTCAAAAAGGTTTATACCCAGCCAGCTTTTTAAAATATACAGCAGCACCAAACCCACTACTAAAGATACGCATAAGAATAAAGCAATCATCGCTGCCATCACCAGTTTGCCTATACGGCTTTCGGTACGCGATAGGTCGCGCTTATCTCTACCTGCCAATAAAACAAAATAGTATCGGCTTCGCAGTAAACCTATAGTGCCTCTTACGTCAACTCTGTGGCTACCCCATCGCCGACCGGCTAGGGCTGTGTTTAAATGAAACAGTTGATCGTCAGTAAAAGAATCGGCAACATTTTTGGGCATACGTTCCAGCATATGTTGAACGTTTGGCTCTTCTTTTATCGGTCGCTTTATCTTTAATACCACACAAATCCCCTTGTGTTATAAAAAACCAATGCTGGTTATCTATCTTGCCTTCCCATAGGTATATCGCGGCTTAACGCACCTAGCGCTAACAGTATAATAAATATAACGGTATTTGCCGGTGCTTGTAGAGGGAAGTCGACAGTACTGTGTAAAGCCATTCCTATTATTGCCATAACACCTGCAAATGCGGTTCCTCGCGGAAGGGGGTGTCTTCGGTGTCGTATTGCGCTTAAGGCGCTTTTCGCGCACAGCAATACAAGCACGGCTATAATGGCTGCGCCTACCATGCCAAATTCAAGAGCAAATTGAAGATATTCGTTATGAGCATGGTCGTAAAAATGCTGAATAGATTCACTTTGAACCTGCGGGTATACCGTATAAAAGGTACCTCCGCCTGTACCGATAATTCCATATTTTAAAAGAAGGGGAAGGGCATCGGTAACAACTTCATCCCTGCTTTCTTGGGTTAAGTTGGTTTGCTCTAAACGTTGCTGCACTTGCTTAAGTCCAAAAAGGCTACTAACAATAAGAATGTCGATTACCAGCATACTAATAAACAGTACTACATAGCTTTTTTGGCGTGGTTTAAAGTAAATTAAGCCTAGTGTGGCGGTAATAGTCATAGCTATGAAAAAGGCGCTGTTACCCATTCTAGAGCGAGACATAACTAACGCGATAACCATAATAATAATGCCAATACGAAACAGCACTTTATTGCTTAACCAAAAGCGCACTATTCTACGTAATCGTTCTCTTGGGCTAGAACCGCTTCGAACACGTAAACTCGCTATCATGTAACCAATGGCAGCGCTTAAACATAGCAAAAGAAAATTAGCGTAGTGGTTCTTATATACAAAGCTTCCCGTGGCAATATGAGAAACAGGCAGTTTAAAAATTAAGCTGTACTTTAAGCCAGACAATACTTCCAATGCACCATATATAGCTTGAAACACACCAGCAGCGCTAATTACTATCAAAGTGTACCTAAGGCGTTTACCTGTGTTGATAAGCGTAAGTGCAATGAAAAACAAGAAGCAATAGGCAAGCGATTTAAAAAACGTAACGTTGCTTTGCCCAACATCGAAACTTAGCGAAAGCCACTGCGACCTTATATCTTCCAAGTACTGAGTATTTTGGCCCATCATAAAGTGAACGCGTTCAGGGCGAAGGGCTTCAACTAAAGAAAAAGGAAGGGGAATGATATTAACTAGCTGCCAAGCTAAGAATGCCATCCATACAATAACAAGCACCTTGTATTGTGCGTATAGCTTTGATAGTAAAGAGTTGTTAATCAGTAATAAAGCGCCGCCAATAAAGAATAACGACATTTGCATTAACGCCCATGCCCACGGGCGATTGGCTCCTAGTGACAAAGGCAGCCAGAACAAGGTAAACAAAAGAAAACCGAAAAGAAACTTTTCGGTTTTCTGAAAATTAAACATAAGCAATTACAACTAACTAACGTAGAATTTAAATATAAATTAAAGCAACCTAGTTAGCTGAAATGGTTGTGTCGCCACCGCCTGCGCCTGCAGCTCCAGTACCTACACCTAGCGGAGAAAACGTAGTGCCTGCAGCACCTGCGGCAGTAGCCGTTAACGTGCTAGGATCGACGCCTGCATTAATAACCGCTAATAAGGCGTCTTCTTCGCTAATAACCTGCATTTGAAGGGCTATGTTGTAAATTTCGTTAGCGTCTTCAGGAAACATTAGAATAGTAATGGTAACAATCTGTGAAGCCTGTTCAGGAAACGCTGTAAAACCCGCTATCGCAAGTTCAAACCCCGTGGCGTTATCATTCAAAAGGCCCACTAATGATTCGAAAGCATTTTGATTTTCACCTAAATAAGCCATAGCCGATGCATCAAAAAATAGTGCTTCATTAAGTACAGTCTGGCTTACTTCACTGGCTGCTTGCTCAACTGCGGCACCTTCTTCAATTTCAGTAACCAAAAGGTTTCTAACTTGTAGGCCTGGTACGCTACCTTCTTGTGCAAAAGAAACTGTCGAAAAAGCGATTAAAGCGCTCAAAAGCACAGATAAAAAAACGTTGCTACGCATAACTTATCCTTAGATTAAAAACGTCGGGTTAGCTTCTTGCTAACACCATATGGCCATATTGTACAACAAGTGAACGTCTAAGATCTCGTTTTTGTTGTACATCTATTCACTTATGCTCATTCTTCGCGTGTATTAAAACTGCCATAACGAAGGTTTGGCAAAGTAAAAGCCCTGCTGATACGAAACATGTAGTTGCGATAGTGCAATCGACTCGGCTTCGTTCTCGACAAGTTCAGCAATAATGCTAATGCTTAACCCGCGTGCAATGCTTAATATACTACTTACAAATAGCTGACTGTCTTTGTCTGAGTGAACATCTTTCGTAAGTTTGCCGGAAATTTTTACAAAATGAGGCTGAATAGCCCTCAACCCAGCTAATGATGCAAGATTGTCTCCAAAATGTTCAACCGTAATCTTGCAGCCTAAACTAACTAGTGCTTTACAAAATGATACTGCATCGTTCTTGTGGTGAATTAACGCTGAATCTTCTAATTCAAAGATCAAATAAGTGCACAGCGCTTCATTTTGGTTCAGCAAACCTAACAGCCATTGCCTAAACGACCCACTGGCTAAAGATGCATTTGCAATATTAATTGCAACATTCCTTTTATCTTTTGCCAGTTTATTAAGCACTAAGCTTACCACCAACTTATCTACCTCTGGAATTAAGTTCAAACGCTCAGATGCGGGAATTAGTTGTGACATAGGGATAGGGTTGCCAGTATCTTTGTCTTTAAATCGCGCAAACGCCTCGCAGTAAGCGGGTGTGTTTTTTTCAACGTTCATTACAGGCTGAATAAGTATATCGGCGTATTGCTGGTCTAAAATTTGGTTTAAACGTTCTTTCCACGCCGTGTTACTGTGAATATGAGAAAGCTCAGAAGCGAACTGCCAGCCGTGAGGTTGTTTGGTCGCAGCCATCAGTGCGCTGTCGGCATTTTCCATAATTTCAGAAAAAGACTGTTCATCGTTAAACTGCGCAGCGCCGATCCATACTGCTTTACTGCCATCTTTAAGTGGGTTGCAAGGTGCTAGGGTACTACAGAGTACGTTTATGTGGGCTTCGCAATCTTGCTTAGTCATCGACTCTGTCACCAATACAAAATCAGCGCCAGATACCCTAAACAAAAACGCCGTTTCCTGAATGCTAGAAGTAAAGTTCCTTAGCTCTTTAGCTACCGCAGTTACATAATTATCGCCATCTTGCGCGCCTAACGTCATGTTAATAGCGTTTAGTTGTGCAAGACGTATTAAAATTACATAGCCTTCATCCGAGGTGGCAGTTTTACTAAGTAGCGCATTCATATGGCGTGTGAAAGCGTTTCTGTTTTGCACACCAGTAAGGCTGTCTTCAAAGGCTTGAATTCTGAACTGTTCGGCTTTTTGTGTTAGTTCTTTAAACATAACCTCAACAGAAGTAGAAAGCCTGTTTACTGCCTGGGTTATAAAAGAAAGTTCTTTGGTAAACGGTTTGTAGTTAATGTGGGAAAACTTTTGGTTTTGAATATCTTCAATTTTGTTTACTACAATACGAAGCGGTTTTGTAATTGCAGTAATAATAAAAAGCAGCGCAATATAGGCAAAAACAAAAGCAGCAAAGAACATAAACGCACTTTGCTTTACGCTTTCCCATAAAGTTTCATTTGCAAGGCCTGGGTGACTTTGAACCGCTAGTTCACCCGCCATCGTCCAACCATCATTTAATTCTGTTTTTTCAACGGGGGGAGCAACTTCTACAATATCAGTAAACCAGGTTGGAACCGTATCGACAGTATCTGGGTTACGTCTTTCAATCAGTAGATTCCCCTCCATGTCAGTAATGGTAATATACTGATAGAACCCTCTGTCGAAAATAGCATTTACCATGGTCTCGGCCACAATCAGGCCGTTAGCGTCACCCAAATAGGGCGTAACAGAAAGCCCTAATGAAGTTGCGGTATCTTGCGCGTGGGTAGCAAGCTGCTCGTTTACATATTCTCTTGTTAGCTTAACGTTTATTATGAAAGAACCAGCAAAAACCAGTATTAAAAAAACGAGTAAGCTTGAACTTAATTGGGTAGATAGTCTCATTATTCTTGTTTATCTCCGTACATAACGCGGTCTAGCCGCTCTACCATGTCGTCCCACATTTTCATTGGGCCGCTTCCCCTAAGTTTGCGGCCAGTGCCCATAGCTTTAGCAGCCCACAGTCCGTTACCGTTAAAGCTATAAATAGGCGACAAATCTCTTCGTTTATTAGCAGGCAAAATACGCCTGTTTATATTATCCAAAACAAGTGGAATAGAGGTTGGGGTTTCATAATACGCCAATACCATGTGAGGTTGGCGCAATTCTAACGCAGTAACATACATTAGTCGCAACTGTTGTTCTGGAATACCAAGCTCAAGCAAAGAGAAGTATTTGGCTATGGTATAGTCTTCACAGTCGCCTGCACCGGTAGAAATAAATTCAATTGGCGTTGCCCAGTAATCTTTTTGTTGCCAATGAACAATGTCGTCTACAAAATCAAAGCGGTTAAAAAATCGATTTATTTCGTAAAGCTTTTCGTCTAGGTCTTCACTTTGTAGTTCGCTAACCAATTGTCGCCATTTAGCAACGTTTTCGCTAGCCTCAGTGCCATAAACTGAACCAATACGGGCATAAACTTGCGGTGTGAACACGGTTTTTTGTTGTGCAATGGGCGATGTAACTGCCAACAAAGTACACCCTACAATCACAACCATGCGAGCAGCTGATAACATGCCGCGCACAGTTAATAATGCAAGAAAAGGTGAGCATGAACGTTTCTTTTGGTGCAAACCGTAGGTACTTTATGCAATAGATTAAGGCAAGTGTAAAAAATCTTTCACTACTATGGGTTAGCATAGCTTGCCTACCAATAACATAATGATGGCAAACTTATTAAGAACTTGAAAGGCATTTCAAAAGCCATAAAGTTTTTTTGTTTGCTATTGATCTTTTTGGCACATTTTATGTTTAACCTATCTTCGAATAGAGTTTTGAACATATAAGTACAGGGTGTGGGTTATGAACTTGCACACCTTCTGGTATCATAACCAAGCTTTGTAGTAAATTTACAACGAAAAGGAACTTTCATGGAGTACTCAGCGCGTCCAGCGGTGTTTATCATTAATTCACTTGAAGGCGGTGGCGCTGAACGAGTAATGGTTAAACTGTTAACCATAATGCAATCTTATTTCGTTGCTAAAAAAATTCCTGTACATCTAATTCTGCTAGACAACTTGCCTGAATCTCAAGTTTGCCCCGAGTACGTTAATAAAATAGTGCTTAATTCCCAAGGCAGTTTAGTTTCAGGTTATAAACAGCTTAAGCTCGTGCTAGCAGAACTAAACCCAGAATATTGCTTTAGCTTTTTAACGCGAAGTAACTTCTTGAACGTTACGTTAGCCAAACGCTTAAAGTTTAAAGCTATAATAAGCGAGCGGGTTAATACAACAAGCCACCTATCTGGCGGCTTAAAGGATAGTGTAAGCCGTTTGTTAGTTCGTTTGCTTTACAATAAAGCCGACAGCGTAGTAGCTGTATCTGAAGGTGTAAGAGCTGACCTTATCGATAACTATTCAGTATCAAGAGACAAGATATCGGTGTTGTACAACCCGTACGATATAGACCAGCTTCAGGTCCAAGCATCAGAAAGTGTGTCGGACCTACCGGCTAAACCTTACATTATTGGGGTAGGGCGCTTAGTTAAGAATAAAAACTTTTCTTTACTAATTAACGCCTACGCCAAAGCAAACATAGCAGAAAACTTGGTGATTTTGGGCGTAGGCGATGAAGAAGCCAACCTTAAAGCGCAAGCTAAAGAACTAGGAATTGATAGCAAGGTTCAGTTTCTTGGCTTTAAAGCAAACCCATACCCTTATTTAAGTAATGCCGAATACTTTGCAAGTACATCGAATGCTGAGGGTTTTCCCAACGCTATTGTTGAAGCTATGTGCTTAGAAAAAGCAGTAATAGCAACAAACTGTGAGTCGGGCCCTGCGGAAATTATTGCCGAACAATATCCTTACAGAGTAACTGGCGCTAGTAATGAAAAAAACGGTATTCTGTGTGAGTTAAATAACGCTGAAGGTGTTGCAAGCGCGTTAAGCTCATTCAGTGATGAAACTGTTCGGGCATCTTACGCTGCAAAGAGCAAAAGCTGTGCAAAGCAATTTTCTTACAATGCCTTTCAAGAAAAAGTAATAGCCATTATTGAAAAGGTTTGTAAATAAACATGTTCGAAGGGTTAAAGGTAGTTGTTGGCCTAATAAGCTTTATTATGGTGTATCGCACCATAACGGGGAATTGCAATAAATATTTAGCGTTTGCTATTTGCGCTATATGGCTGCGATTCTTTTTGTCTGCGTTTCATAGTATTACTTACTCATCACTAGTTGCAGGCTTTTCAATAAATGCTTTGGGAAGTATTGGCGTAGCTGGATTAGGCTTACTTTTAATACCCACTGCCGTTTTTACGTTAAGGAAACTATTTCCATATTATCTTTTCTTCGCGGCGATCGCAGCAAGCGGCATAGTTAACTTTGAAATACCTGGAATGATAAACGTTCTAGTTAAATGGTGTTACTTCTTAGTTTTATCGGGCGCATTATTCCTCTCTATCCGAATGCAGGGGCACGCTGA
>VMHT01155089.1_pt1 | contig 17453 bp, 15 predicted proteins | sample 4693611 | NCBI WGS metagenome assembly VMHT01 (sample SAMN12280063, study PRJNA550983) | marine metagenome | isolation source: seawater sampled from same location over 5 years 0.02-0.2 micron viral filtrate | place: USA: collected off the coast of southern California halfway between the port... ...
CAATATGGAGGGTGTATTGAAAATAAGAGTTATTAAATTATTGAAAACAAATGTTTTTATCAAGTTACGAAAACAAAATAGACAAGAAAGGGAGAGTATCTGTGCCAGCCACATTTAGATCCTACTTAAATTCGATGGGTTATAATGGCTTCATTAGCTATCCTTCTTTTAATCATTCAGCACTAGAAGCTTGCTCTCAAGATAGAATAGAAAAACTTTCAAACACAATCGACTCATTAAACCCCTTTGAAGAAAAAAGAGATTTCTTTGCAACCTCAATTTTATCAGATAGTGAAAATTTACAGTTTGATACAGAAGGAAGAATTTCTTTATCTGAAAAATTATTAAACCATGCGATGATTAAAACTAATATTTTATTCGTAGGTCTTGGAAAAACTTTTCAAATATGGGAGCCAAGGAATTTTGAGAAATTTAAGACTGTGGCAAGAAAAAAAGCTTATCAAAATAGATCTAATTTAAAATGGGAAAACAAACAGAAGGGAGAGAAAGCATGAGTATAAATATTGGAGGAGGAGAATTGAAAGAATTAAAACCTAGAATACTTGTTTTGGGTGTTGGAGGTGCCGGGGGTAATGCAATCAATGCAATGATTGAGGCTGGCATGGAAGGAGTAGAATTTGTAGCAGTCAATACAGATGCTCAAGATCTTAAGATGAGCAAGGCTCATGCGAAAATACAAATTGGAATGAATTTAACAAAAGGATTAGGAGCTGGAGCTAAACATGACATAGGTCAAGCAGCAGCCGATGAGTCTTTAAATGAAATCATAAACTATATGCAAGGAGCGAATATGGTTTTTATTACTTCAGGAATGGGTGGTGGCACTGGAACAGGTGCATCACATGTAATAGCAAAAGCTGCAAGAGAATTAAACATCTTAACAGTTGGAGTTACTACTCTGCCTTTCTCTTATGAGGGGCCTAAAAGAATGCGAAGAGCAAATGATGGTTTGGAAGAATTTAAAAAACATTTAGACACTGTAATAGTTGTTCCTAATCAAAATTTATTTAAAATTGCTAGTGAGAAAACTACATTTGAGGAATCATTTAATTTATCAAATAATGTTTTAAAACACGGCGTGCAAAGTGTTACAGATTTAATGGTTAGACCTGGAATGATAAATTTAGATTTTGCTGATGTTGAAACAGTAATGAGTTCAATGGGTAAAGCTATGATGGGGACCGGTGAAGCAGAAGGAGAAAACCGGGCTATGTCTGCTACAGATATGGCGTTAAATAATCCACTTATTGATGAATATTCTTTACAAGGCGCAAGAGGTTTATTAATTAATATAACTGGCGGTAAAGATTTAACTTTGTTTGAAGTTGATCAAGCAGTTAATAAAATTAGGGCCGAGGTTGATCCTGAAGCTGAATTAATATTTGGTGCAATTAAAGATGAGAATATGAATGGCAGAATCAGAGTATCAATTGTAGCAACGTCTCTTGATGGACAAAAGTCTGAGAGTAATACTGTTCTAAATATGGTTTCTCGAATACAGAATAGAAATACTGGCTACTCAGATAATTTGTTTGCAAATGAAACAAGAGTTGATAGCAATCCACTAAATTCTATAGAAGGAGCAACTGCTTTAAAACTTGATGAAACGTACGAGTTAAACGAAGAACAAAATATTCCCATTAATAACTTTGAGAATAAAATACAAAATGCAGAAACAGATAATGAATCAATAGAAAAAAAACACGAGGATGACATAACCTCTGGAGTTTCAATGGAAAGCGCCTCATATATGGAAAATAACATAAATCTTGGGGAAAATAATGCTATTGAATCAACACAAAATATTATCAATGAGTATACCCCAAAACTTTTTTCTGAAGATCAAAGTTTTCAGAAAGAAACTGAAACAAATATAGCCGAAAATACAAATAATGAGTCAGAGCAATTATTTGACCAGGATATCAACGAAGAAGAAGATTTTGAAATTCCTGCTTTTCTACGAAAACAAAAATTTTAATGACAATAATAAGGATTTATGACCAATCATTCACTATCACTGGAATTTTCCCATTTTCCAGTAATGGTGAATGAAGTAATAAAAATTTCATTACCCTCGAAAGGTGGAACTTATATAGATTGTACTTTTGGTGGAGGCGGATATTCAAAACAATTACTTAAATTTTCAAAAACTTTTGTTAAAGGTATAGATCGTGATGAAAAAGTTAAAGAATTAGGCAAACAACTAGAAAAAAAATTTCCAAAAAGATTTAAATTTTATCAAACTACATTTAGCCATATTAAAACAGTAACGGAAGATCTTGTTGACGTAGTTATATTTGATCTTGGTTTGTCATCTATTCAATTAAATAATTTTGAAAGAGGATTTTCATTTAAATCAAACAAGAATTTAGATATGACGATGGGTCTTAATGAAATATCAGCCCAAGATGTAGTAAATAATTTAAGTGAATTAGATTTAAAGTTAATTATTAAAATTTTTGGAGAAGAAAGAGAAGCAGCGAGAATTGCTAAAAATATTGTTAAATTCAGATCTGAAAAAAAAATAACTAAAGTAAAAGATTTAGTAGAAATTATCGAAAAAAGTAAAAGAAAGAATTATGGTAGCAAAATCAACCCAAGCACAAAAACTTTCCAAGCTTTAAGAATTTTTGTCAACAAAGAAATTACAGAACTTATCAATGGAATAATTAATGCAACTAAAGTCCTTAAACCAGGAGGAAAAATTTTGGTTATAACATTTCATTCAATTGAGGATAAAATTGTAAAGTATTTTTTTAGTAATTTTTCAACCAACAAATCTAAACCATCGAGATATCTACCTGAAAAAGATGAAAGCACAAAAACTCTTTTTGAAGAATATAAAAATGAAATTTTAAAACCTACAAAAAAAGAAATTGATCAAAACAGTCGATCAAGATCTGCAAAGCTAAGATATGCAATAAGATCAAACAATAAATTTTTTTATCCTCAAGAATTGATTAAAAAATTTAAAAACTATTTAGACTTAGAGGCAATGAATGCTTAAAACAAAAATACTTATCACAACGGTAATTTTAATTTTCTTAATAGTTACTTCAATAATAAAGAATCAAACTAGAATAATAGAAAAAAAAATACATAAATTACATAAATTAATAACTTTAAAAGAAAAAGATATTAACGAGTCCCAACTAGATTTTTATTTCTTATCATCACCATCATTAATTGAAAAAAAAGTTATAATATTGGGACAAAATAATTATCAGCCAATAAAAAACTCTAATATATTTTTAAGTTTTTCAGATTTTACTAACATTCAAAAAAAAATATCAGAACTAAATAAACATAATGAAAAAAAAACAAAAAAAAATTAAAAATATAAATCAAACTAGTTTTTATTTTGAAGATTATCTTGAAACTAACAAAAAAAATAAATTTTCAAAAAAAACAAATTATTTTCAAGATAGAATATATTTACTTTTCTTTTTTTTCTTATCATTAATTCTGATTTTTAGTATTAAAATAACTCATTTATCTTTAAGTAAAACACCCATTTTTAACAAAAATAATACATTAACAAAATTTATTTTAACTAGAAGAGATATAGTTGATAGAAATGGCATTCTAATATCTAGAAATGTAAGCTCTCATCATGTGGCGGTTATTCCAAAATTAATTAAAGACAAACAAAACTTCTTAATTAAATTAAGGCTGAACTTCCCAGAACTTCCTATAAGTGAAATCAAAAAAAATTTAAAAAAAAAAAAATATTTTTATTTAAAGAAAAGAATTGATCAAGCTGAAAAAAAAAGATTCAAGGATTTGGGTGAAAAAGGTATTAAATTTGAGTCTTTTCAAGCTAGAATGTATACACACGGAAATTTATTCAATCATGATATTATTGGTCAAGTTGATTACGATAATTATGGCATTTCAGGAATTGAAAAATACTTTGATAAGGAATTAAGAGATAAGAAGTTATTAAAGGAGCCATTAAGATTAACTTTAGACACTAATTTACAGTATATCATTAGTAAAGAATTGAACAAGGCAATCACAACTTTTAGCGCTACTGGCGGTGGTGCATTGCTAATGAATGTAAATAACGGTGAAATTTTGTCATTAGTATCCTTACCAAATTTTAATATAAACAAAAGATTAGTTGTTAAAGATGCAAGATTTACAAATAAAATTACTAAAGGTGTTTATGAGCTTGGCTCTGTTTTTAAAACTTTTACAATTGCCCTGGCTTTGGATAATGATTTAGTAGTACCAGAAACAATTATTGAAAATATACCTAGAACTTTAAAATGCTCAATCCATGAGATTTCGGATATGAAAGAACATCCAAAAAATTTATCTGTGGAAGAAATTCTTATTAGATCTTCCAATGTAGGTTCAGTAATTTTAGCTAAAAAAATAGGTGAGTCTAAATTTAAGGAATTTATTGAAAATACAAAATTACTCAAAAGTCCAGAATTAGAAATAGAGGAGGTAGGAGTCCCACATAAAATTAACTGGAATAAATGCAAATTAGAAACAATATCTTTTGGTCATGGCATTACCACAACGCCAATACAAGCTGCATCTGTGTACTCAGCCTTAGCTAATGGAGGTAGGATGATAAAACCAAGTTTAGTGAATAGTAAAAAGATAAAAAAAACTGAAAAATTAATTTCTGAAGAAACAAGTAAAAAAATTAATGGTATTTTAAGAAAAGTTGTAAATAGCAAAAATGGAACAGCATATTTTGCCGATAAAAATGGATATTATGTAGGTGGAAAAACTGGTACCGCAGAGGGCTATGGCAATAAAAATGTTAGAATGAATACTTTTATTTCGATATTTCCAACAAATAAGCCAGATTATAGCTTGCTTGTAATGTTAGAGAATCCCAAAATTAACAAAAATTTAATTTATGATTATAGAGGAATTAAGACTAAAGCACCTTTTAATACGTCAGGCTGGAACTCCGTTTATGTAGCAGGCAAAATAATAGAAAAAATTGGGCCTATTTTAGCCATAAATAATAAAGAGTTTACTAATCAATATGTTGTTGAAAAATTTAATAAATAATCTCTCAGAAAAAAAAAAAGAATCGTAATTACAGGTCTTTCTACAAATAGCAAAGAAGTAAGACCAGGAAATATTTTTTTTGCTATAAAAGGAAACAATTCTAATGGAGAGAAGTTTATAAAAGAAGCTCTTGTTAAAGGCGCGTCTGTAATTGTATCTTCAAATAATTTTAAGTGTCAGAATAAAAAGATTGTTATAATTAAAAAAAAAAATATTAGAAACTTTGTAAGTGAAATCGCTTCAAAATTTTATAAGCTAAAACCGAAAAATATTATTGCAGTTACAGGTACTAACGGGAAAACATCTGTAGCAGACCTATTTTACCAAATATTATCTTTAAATAATATTTCCGTGGCATCAATAGGGACTTTAGGCATAAAATACAAAAATAAGATTATAAAAACACACCTTACATCACCAGACACAATCTCCATTCATAAATATTTGCAAGTTATCAAAAAAAAAAAAATTGACAATGTTATTATTGAAGCTTCTAGCCATGGCTTGGATCAAAATAGGATGCATCACATTAATTTTAAAGCAGGAATTTTTACAAATTTTAGCCAGGACCACTTAGACTATCATAAAACAATGAAATCTTATTTGGATGCAAAATTAATACTATTTAAAAAAATTTTAAAAAAAAACTCAATTATTGTATTAGATAAAAATATTAAAGAATTTTCTACAATTAAACATACAGCAAAGAAAGCAAGATTAAGAGTAATAGAAATTAGAAAAATATCTGAAAAAATTAAAAGTATTTCCATGCACTCAAATAGTGAATTTAAAATAAAAAATTTAGCTATGGCTATGGTCGCAGCAAAATTATGTGGATTAAAAGATAAAAAAATTTTTCAATCACTGAAAAAAATTAAAGATGTTAAAGGAAGGCTGGAACTAGTAAGAAGATTTCCAAATAATATTAAAGTTTTTGTAGACTATGCTCATACGCCAGACGCTTTATTAAAAGTTTTACAATTATTAGAATCCACTTATGGAAAAAAAATATCTTTAGTTTTTGGATGTGGCGGAGATAGAGATAAAAAGAAAAGATCATTAATGGCCAAAATTGCAAATAAATATTCTGAAAAAGTTTACGTTACTGACGATAATCCAAGATACGAGGATCCAAAAAAAATAAGAGATACAATTATTAGACACATTAATTTCAACAAGTGCTTTAATATTGGGAATAGAGCGAAAGCTATAAAAAAAGCAATTTTGAATTCAGGACATAATGAAATCATACTTATTGCTGGAAAAGGTCATGAGGATCAACAGATTTATAAAAATAAAATAGTCAATATTTCAGATAAAAAAATTGTATTGAATATGAAATTAAAAAGAAAGACAATTTCAAAAAAAGAAAAAAATTATCTACAAAATAAAATTATTTTAAAAACTATTAAAGAAAATATTGATATTGGTAATTTTAATGGTATTGCAGTGGACTCGAGAATGGTTAAAAAAAATAATTTATTTCTCACTATCAAAGGTAAAAATAATGACGGAAGTAAATTTATACACGAGGCTTTAAAAAAAGGAGCGAAGTACATAATCTCCTCTAAAATTGTTCAGAAATACAAAAAAAAAACTATTAAAGTAAAAAATGAAATTTCATTTTTAAATCAATTTGCCAAACTAAAGAGAAAAAATTCATTAGCTAAAATAATCGCAGTTACAGGAAGCGCTGGAAAAACGTCTCTTAAAAATATGATTAATCAATTGTTACAAAATTTTGGCGATACTCATTCTTCACCTAGATCTTTCAATAACCACTTTGGTGTTCCAATTAGTTTGTCTAATTTAAACGCTGAGGATAAATACGGTATTTTTGAAGTAGGAATGAGTAAATTAGGAGAGATAAAAAACCTTTCTCAATTAATACAGCCTCATATTGGAATTATTACAAATGTTGGTGAAGCACATATTGAAAATTTTAAAAATATTTATGGTATTGCAAAAGCTAAAGCAGAAATTATTGATTCTATAAAAGAAAATGGAACAATGATATTAAATCGTGATGATAAATTTTTCAGCTATTTTTATAAAAAAGCTAAATTAAAAAAACTACGTATCATTACTTTTGGTAAAGCAAAAAAATCAGATATTTTTCCTTTTAGAATAATCAAAAGTAAAAATTTGACAAAATTATTCTTAAAAGTAAAAAATAAAAAAATAGAACTTGAGATAAAAGATATAAATATTTATAATGTATTGGCTTCATTAGCAGTAATTAACGAATTAAATCTTAGTTTTAAAAATATAAAAAAAATATTTAGAAATTTCGAACCATCAGACGGGAGAGGTAAAACACACCTTATTTCAAGGTATAATAAAAAGTTTAGATTGATAGACGAAAGTTATAATGCAAATCCTCTATCAGTAAAAAATGCGATTAATTACTTTAATGTAATAAAAAAAGATAAATTTAAAAAATATTTGATACTAGGAGATATGCTTGAATTGGGTCATAAATCAGAAAAGTATCATAAAGATTTATCTAAAGTTATTAACAATTCTAATATAGATAAAGTATTTATTAAAGGTGAAAAAACGCTTTTCACTTATAAGAATTTACATAAAAGTAAACAGGGAAACATTTTGCAAAATAAAGATGATATAGATTTAACATTAAGTGAGATAATAAATAATAATGACTATCTTATGATAAAAGGTTCTAATGCAACAGGTTTAAATATTTACAGTAAAAAAATGATTAAAGGTTTAAATGTTATTTAATTTATTAACTTCTCTTATTGACCAGTATTCTTTTTTGAATGTTTTTAAATATTTAACATTTCGTACAGGTTTATCTGTAATAACATCTCTTATAATTGTGTTTATTATTGGAGGACCATTAATTAAAATTTTTTCTGAAAAAATGATCACTGGTCCGATAAGACAAGATGGTCCAATTGATCATATTATAAAAAAAACTGGTACACCAACTATGGGCGGAGTAATAATTATAATCGGAATAATATTTAGTACACTTTTGTGGGCAGATCTAAGAAATATATATGTTTGGACGTTGATATTTGTATCTTTAAGCTTAGGTGCTTTAGGTTTGTTAGATGATATTTTAAAGATAAAACTTGAAAATTCAAGAGGCCTTAAATCAAGGTATAAGTTTTTAGGACAGTTTTTTATAAGTTCAATAGCTCTTTTCATCATAATTAAATTTTCCGATCATGGTTATCTTTATGATCTTTACTTTCCTTTTTTTAAAAATTTAATTTGGCATATGGGATTGTTCTTCATTCCTTTTGGTTTATTTGTAATTATTGGGGCCTCAAATGCAGTTAATTTAACTGATGGTTTAGATGGGTTAGCAACAGTTCCTGTAATGTTAGTAGCACTTTCTTTTACTTTAATTTCATACGTAGTAGGCAACACAATTTTTTCTGAATATTTGCAAATTCAATACATCCCAGATGTTGGTGAGCTCTCAATTTTTTGTGGTTCAATAGTTGGATCATGTTTAGGATTTCTTTGGTATAATGCTCCGCCAGCCAAAATCTTTATGGGTGATACAGGATCACTTTCTTTAGGAGGATCTCTTGCAGCCATAGCCATAATTGTTAAACATGAAATTGTCTTAGCAATTATAGGAGGATTGTTTGTATTAGAAACAGCATCAGTTATAATTCAAGTGATTTCTTTCAAATTAACCGGGAAAAGAATCTTTAAGATGGCTCCAATACACCATCACTTTGAAAAAAAAGGATGGGCTGAGTCAACAATAGTAATTCGTTTTTGGATTATTGCCATTATCCTAGCATTAGTTGGATTGGCAACTTTGAAATTACGGTAAAAAATGTCATCAAATTTAAATCTCAATGAACTATCGTTCCTTGTTTATGGTTTAGGATCATCAGGACAATCAGTTGTTAAATTTTTTGAAAAAAAAAATATAAAAAACTATACAGTTTGGGATGATCAAGAAAAAAAATTATTTATAGATAAAAGAACTAAAAATTTAAAAAAAACATTAAAACATGTTGATTATATAGTTTTAAGCCCAGGAATAAGTCTTAATAAAAAAAAAAACTTAATTAGATTTAAGAAAAAAATAATTACTGATATCGATTTTCTATATTTATTAAATAAAAATTTTAAAAGCGTTGTAATAACTGGAACGAATGGGAAGTCAACAACATGTAAATTAATAACTCATTTACTTAAGAAAAATAAATTTAAGGTTTTGTTAGGTGGAAACATAGGAACCCCAATTTTAGATTTAAAAGTTACATCAAACTCATATGTAGTAATAGAAGCATCATCATTTCAACTAGAGCATTCAAAATTTATTTGTCCAGACTTCGCATTTTTACTTAACATAACTAATGATCATATAGATTGGCATGGAAATATACAAAGTTACAAAGATTCAAAATTAAAAATTTTTAAATTGCAAAAAAAAGATCAATTTGCTCTGATAAACAATAATTTTAAAAAAACTTTTAAAAAAAGAAATTTCACTAGCAAATTAATTGTCCCAAAAGAAAATAGCTATAGAAAAATAAAACATAAAATAAAAAATCATTATTTAAAATTAAGTATAAATAATGAGAATATGAGTTTTGCTTATGCTTTTTCTAAACTAGTAAGAGTGAGCGAAAAAAAATTTATAACAGCGGTAAATTCATTTACTGGTTTATCTCATAGATATGAAGTTTTCCTAAAAAAGAAAAACGTGGTTTTTATAAATGACTCAAAGGCTACTTCTTTCGAGTCTACTAAATATGCTTTATTAAATAGTAAAAACATTTATTGGATTTTAGGAGGCTTACCAAAAAAAAATGATAAAATTTTTTTGTCTAAAATTAAAAAAAATATAATTAAATGTTATTTAATTGGTAAAAATATAACTTTTTTCAAGAAACAAATCCAAGATAAAGTAAATTATTCAATTTGTAATAATTTAAAAAAAGCATTAACAAAAATATTTAAAGATATAAAATCTGATAACAAAAAAAATAGTTCGGTTTTACTTAGTCCGGCAGCTGCATCTTATGATCAATTTATTAATTTTGAAAAAAGAGGAGATGAATTTAAAAAGTTAAGTAAACTTTATGCTAGAAAATTCTTTTAAATTCCATTTATCAAATTATTGGAGAAATATTGATAAAAAAATACTCCTAAGCTTTCTTCTTCTTCTAATTCTTGGTTTATTTTTTTCTTTTTCTTCAACTTCGTCACTAGCAGGTGAACGATTAAACAAAGACTATTATTTTTTTTTTTCAAAACATTTTAGTTTTGTAATTTTAGCCCTACTAATTATATTGTTAATTTCATTTATTAATACTTCATTATTAAAAAAGCTAATTTTTCCAATATTCATTTTATCTTTTGTTTTTCTCGCCTTAGTCCCAATAATTGGTGTAGAAGTAAAAGGAGCTAAACGTTGGGTAGATCTATATTTTTTTAGATTACAACCAATTGAAATACTAAAACCATTTTTTATATTGATGACTGCAAAGATATTAACTTTGAAAAAATTACAAAACACACACGCAAGGTACTTTTTAAGTTTTTTACTTTTATGCTCAGTAATAATATTATTAATTGATCAGCCTGACTTAGGTCAATCAATCTTGCTAACTGGTAGCTGGGTCTTCGCTGTTTTTATAGCAGGTGTGAGTGTATTTTACATTATTGGTTTTTTTTCAATTTTTCTAATTTCATTTTGTTCTTTGCTTTTTATATTACCTGAAAAATTTGGATATATAATTAATAGGCTAATAACTTTTTTTGACCCTAACCAGGGAGATAAATTTCAATCATCAGTGGCATTGAATGCAATAAAGTTAGGAGGTCTCACTGGTCAAGGAATGGGAGAAGGAATACTGAAGGAAAGTGTACCTGAGGCTCATACTGATTATGTAATTGCTATAATATCTGAAGAATATGGCTCTATAGTTTCTGTAATGATAGTATTAATTTTTTTATATATTTCTTTTAGAATAATTAAAAATTGTTTTAACCAAGACGACCATTACATAAAAATTTCACTTTGCGGCTTAGCTACATTGCTAATTTTTCAGACTTTTATTCATGCGGGTGTTAATACTAATTTAATACCTACTACCGGAATGACCTTACCATTTTTAAGCTATGGCGGCTCGTCATTAATAGGAAGTGCTATTTTGGCAGGGATAATTTTAAATTATACTAAAAATAAAGTTTATTTATATGACTAAAAAAAATAAAATTTTAATTGCCACAGGAGGCACAGGAGGTCACGTTTTTCCAGCTTATAGCCTAGTAAACTTCCTGGTTAAAAAAAATTATGATGTTGAATTAACTACTGACATTCGAGGTTTTAATTATTTAAAATACTATAAAAATTTAAATTTAACAAAAATATCTTCATCCCCTTTAATTAAAAAGAATATTTTAACATTCTTATTTTCAGTTTTTAATATTTTTTATTCAATAATAAAATCTTTAATTTTTTTAATATCAAATAGACCTGAATTAGTAATTGGAATGGGTGGTTATTCTTCTTTTCCAGTTTGTCTTGCTGCAAAAATTTTAAGAATTAAATTTGTTATCTATGAAAATAATTTAATTATTGGTAAAGCAAATAAATATTTATTATCTTTTGCAAAAAAAATTTTTGTTTCATATAAAGATCTTGAGGGTATACCTAGCAAATATCAAAATAAAGTTATCGAAGTTGGTAATATTGTTAGAGAGGAAATAATAAACTCAAAAATAAAAAAAAATGAAAATAATAGATTTGATATTATCAAAATTTTAATTTTAGGAGGTAGTCAGGCAGCTAGAATATTTGCTGATATACTTCCTCAAATATTTGAAAAATTAAATATCTCTAAAATACCAATTAAAATTTTTCAGCAGTGCCAAGTTTCACAAAATCAACTATTATCAGAGTTTTATAAAAAAGCGAAAATAGATTTTGAGCTATTTAACTTTACTAATAATATTGTAGATTATTATGCTAAAGCAAATTTAGTAATTACCCGCTCAGGTGCATCTGTATTAGGAGAATTAATTAACATTAAGATTCCATTTATCTCAATTCCACTTCCCACATCAGCAGATAACCATCAATTTAAAAATGCTTTATATTACAAAAAAAAAGAGTTTGGATATTTGATAACTGAAAATCATATAAATGATCAATTATACGATTTGATTAAATCTATTTTTCAAGATAAATCTTTAATTAAAAATATTTTAACAAATCAAAGTCAATATTCTGACAAAAACATTTTTCAAAATTTAAATATTCACATAGAAAAAATTATTAATGAAAAAAATTAATTTAGGTCAAAAAGATTTAATTCATTTTGTAGGAATTGGGGGCATAGGAATGAGTGGTCTTGCTCAAATAATGAAAAATATGGGATTTAGAATACAAGGAAGTGATCAAAGTAAAAATAAGAATACAATTAGCTGCTCAAAATTAGGAATAAAAATATTCATAGGTCATTCTCCAAGTAATGTTAGAAAAGCAACTATTTTAGTTAAGTCAACTGCGATTAAAGATAAAAATGTTGAAATAAAATATGCAAAAAAAAACAAGACACCCATTTATTCAAGAGCAGAAGTTTTAGCAGACGTTGTATCTTTAAAAAAAAATATAATAATAACGGGTTCCCACGGTAAAACTACAACCACATCTTTGGTTGCAAAAATTTTATCAGATCAAAAGTTAGACCCAACTATTATAAATGGAGGTGTGATTAATTCTTTTAGAAGTAATGCTAAGCTTGGCAGAGGAGATTGGGCAATTTTAGAAGCAGATGAGTCAGATGGAAGTTTTTTAAAATTACCAATCAATTATTCAATTGTAACAAATATTGATTACGAACATCTAGATTATTATAAAAATTATAAAAAACTAGAAAATTCTTTCGTAGAATTTATCAATAAAACTCCTCCAACTGGCAAAGCGGTAATTTGTATAGACAGTAAGAATGTTAGACAAATTTTAAATAAGATAAAGAATAAAAATATTTTGACTTATGGTGAGAATAAAAAAGCTAATTATCAAATTGCGAATTTAAAATATAACTCAGAAAGTACAAACTTTGATTTAAGTTTCAAAAATAGAGAAAAAAAAATTGTAAAAATTAAAAATATTAATGTAAAATTATTAGGTAAACATAATGTGCTTAATGCAACAGCGGCATTCATAGTTTGTTTGAATTTAGGTGCAAATCCAAATTTAATCAAACAATCACTAAAAAATTTTTCAGGAGTACAAAGAAGAATGACTAAAGTTTTTTCAAAAAATGACAATGACTTTTATGACGATTATGCCCATCATCCTACTGAAATAAGATCAATTCTAGAAGGAGTTCATAACGTGAGCTATAAAAGGAAAATTATTAGTGTTTTCGAACCTCATCGATATTCTAGAGTGATGTCTTTAAATAAGGAGTTTTCAAAATGTTTTTCTAAATCAAATTTAGTACTTATCTGCCCGCTTTATGCAGCTGGTGAAAAGAAAAATTCTAAATTTAATTTAATCAAGTTTGCCAACTTAATTGCAAAAAATTCAAAAACTCAAGTAATCATAATAAGAAATGAAACTGAATTAAGAAAATTCTTTAAAAAAAACTTAATAAAAGATGAAATAATTATTGGAATGGGTGCAGGAGCAATATCAAAATGGATGACAGGACTTAAAAATACATTATGAATTTAAGTAATAATTTTATAAAAAAATTTGGGAATAATTTTAGTGAAAATGTAAATCTCTCCAACTATAGTTGGTTTAATCTTGGGGGAAATGCTGAATTTTTTTTTAAACCTAATGATAAAAATCAGTTAATAGAATTCCTTATAGAAACAAAAAGAAATAATATAAAAACTATTATTTTAGGCGCTGGATCTAATACTCTAATTAGAGATAACGGTGTTAAAGGAGCTATTATTAAATTAGGTTCAAATTTCTCTTATACAAAATTAATTGATCAAGATATTATAGAAGCAGGGGCAGCAACACTGGATCGTAAAGTAGCAAATTTCGCTAAAGATAATAATTTAACAAATCTTGAATTTTTGTCCTGTATACCAGGATCAATTGGTGGAGCAGTTATTATGAACAGTGGTTGTTATAATAATGATATATCTAAAATTTTACATTCAATCCAAGTAGTTAATAAAAAAGACTTTTCGGAAAAAGAAGTTTTAAAGAATGACATAAAATTTTTATATAGAGGAACTAATTTAAGTGAAGAATTCATCATTATATCAGCAAAATTTAAGGGATTAGTTAGCAACAAAACTAAAATTGAAAAAATACAATCTGAGCTGATAGAGAGAAAAAAACAATCTCAGCCAAGCCAAATCAAGACATGTGGGAGTACTTTTAAAAATATAAATGACGGTAAAAAAGCCTGGATGTTAATAAAAGAGTCAGGTTGTGAAAATTTTAAAGAAGGAGATGCGATGATTTCACAAAAACATTGTAATTTTTTTGTTAATAATGGTAAAGCCAAATCAGCTGATATTGAAAATCTAATTAAAAAAGTTAAAAAAGCAGTTTATATCAAAACTGGAGTAAATCTTGAATTAGAGGTAAAAATTATTGGTGATTAAAAAGAAAAAATTTAAAAAGGATCTAGTTATTTTGGGTGGAAATTCAGGGGAAAGAGCAGTTAGCCTTGAAAGTGGAAAAGCATGTATAAAAGCACTTAAAAAAAAAAAATACAAAGTTTTTACATTAGATCCCAAATATAAAAATTTTAATTTAATAAATAAGAAAAATGTAGATGTAATTTTTAACGCTCTACATGGAAAAGATGGTGAGGATGGTGTTGCTCAAAGTTATTTTGAATATTTAAAAATACCATATACCCATTCAGGGGTTATTAGTTCATATAATGCAATGAATAAAATTATTTCAAAAGAGATAATTATTAAAAACAAAATTAAGACTCCGAAATTTTTCGTAATTGAAATAGAAGAATATAATAACCAGATAATAAAAAAAAAATTATCAAAAAAAAAAATTTCATTCCCTGTTGTCGTAAAACCTATCAATGAAGGATCTAGTTTAGGAGTTGAAGTTTGTAAAAATTATGATTCTTTAATTAAAGCCACAAAGATTTTATTTAAAAAATATGATCAATTATTATTTGAGAAATATATAGCAGGCCAGGAAATCCAAGTAGCAGTAATTAATGGAAATCCATTAGGTGCGATTGAACTTGTGCCAAAAAGATTATTTTATGATTATAAGGCAAAATATACTAAAGAGGCTAAAACTAAACATATTATGCCCGCAAGATTATCTAAAAAAAAATATAAAGAGGTTTTAAGTATTTCAAAAAAAACTCATAATGTATTGGGATGTAAAGGTGTCACCAGATCCGATTTTAAATATTTTAAAAACAAATTTTATCTTCTTGAGATTAATACTCAACCAGGAATGACTAACTTGTCATTGGTACCAGAGATAGCAAATTATAAAGGTATAAATTTCGATAATTTAGTTGAGAAAATTCTACTAGATGCAAGTATCAATAGATGAGAAAGCGATTTATAATTGGATTGTCATTATTATTACTATTCACAACATATAAACCACAAAAATTGTTTTTAGGTACTAAATTTAATATTAAAGAAATAACAATTGAAAATAATTTTATTCTTAAAGATTCTGAGATAAAAAAAATATTAGCTCCTATATATGGAAAAAATTTATTTTTTCTAAAAAATTCCAATCTTAAAAAAATATTAAAAGCGAATGATTTTATTGATAGTTTCAGAGTAAAAAAAATCTATCCTAATAAAGTAAAAATAAAAATATTTGAAAAAAAACCAATAGCAATTTTGCAATATAAAAAAGAAAAATTTTTTATAAGTGAAAAAATTGACCTAATTAATTTTGTAGAATTAAATGAGTATAATAATTTACCGATCATTTTTGGAAATAAAGAAAATTTTAAAGATTTTTATTTCAATCTAAAAAAAATTAACTTTCCAATCGAGTCAATAAAGACATTCTATTTATACGAGTCAAATAGATGGGATTTAAAAACTTATCAGAACAAATTGATTAAATTACCAGAGAAAAATTATTTAAAGAGTTTAGAAAACTTTATTAACTCGAATAAAAAAAATAATTTTGAAAAATATAAAGTTTTTGATTATAGATTAAATGGCCAACTTATTTTAAAGTAAATAATGAAAGCTAATACACCAATACTCTTTATAGAAATAAATAATTATGAATTTTTTTTTATAGCTGGAGAAGAAAATGAAAATAATTATTTTAAAATTTTACATAAAATTAGTGTGCCTCTCCAAGGCGTTAGAAACTATCAAATAACAGATTTTGATTTGTTTTTTAATATTATCAAAAATAATATTTATATAATTGAGCGGGAACTGAATTTTACTTTTAATGATGTAATTTTGATTATTGATAATTTTAACCAGTCATTTGTAAACTTATCAGGATTCAAAAAACTAAATGGATCACAAATATTAAAAGAAAATATTACTTATATACTAAATTCATTAAAATCTAATATTGATGAATTTGAAAATAAAAAAACTATTCTTCATATTTTTAATTCAAAATATTCTTTAGATAAAAAAAAAATTGATAATATTCCCGTAGGATTATTTGGGGACCTTTACTCTCATGAATTATCATTTTGTTTAATTAATAATAACGATCATAAAAATCTAAAAAATATTTTTAATAAATGTAATTTAAGAATAAAAAAAATTTTATTAAAAAGCTTTGTAGAGTGCTCTTTTATAAGTAATAAAGACCAGAAAAATCATACTTTTTTTTTAATAACAATTAATGAAAATAAATCTCAAATCATTTTTTTTAAAGATGATGCATTGGTATTTGAACAATCTTTTAATTTTGGTTCAGATCTAGTAGTAGCTGACGTATCTAAAATTACTTTTCTTAACAAAGAAATCGTAAAAAATTTAATTTCTGAAGAAGACTTAACAAATGAAGATTTAATTGAAAAAAAGTATTTCAAAAATGAAAACTATAGAAAAATAAAAAAAAACTTAATTTTTCAAATTGCTAAAGCAAGAATTCAGGAATTTTCTGAACTTATAATTAATAAAAATATTAATTTAATTAGTTATCATAAAAAAAATACAAAAATATTCTTAAGAATATCCGATAAATCAATGTCAAAATGTATTAAAGAGAGTTATAATTACTTTTTTTCAAAAAATAACTATTTCAAACTTGAATTTATTGAGGATATAGAGACACAAGACGAGATGGCTAGTGCTAATCAATTAGTTCATTATGGTTGGAAAAAAGAGGCAATACCCGTAATTCATTCTGAAAAGTCAATAATTGCTAGATTTTTTGATATCATATTCAATTAATCTGTTATTTTTAGAAACATTAGTTGTTTTAAGAG
>VMHT01151519.1_pt1 | contig 17443 bp, 19 predicted proteins | sample 4693611 | NCBI WGS metagenome assembly VMHT01 (sample SAMN12280063, study PRJNA550983) | marine metagenome | isolation source: seawater sampled from same location over 5 years 0.02-0.2 micron viral filtrate | place: USA: collected off the coast of southern California halfway between the port... ...
TAATGACTGAGCCAGCACTTAAGTTTGCATTAGAAGGTGTTGAAGAATATGACGCTGTTATGCGTGGTCTACGTGATTCATTGTCTGATGCTGGTGAATACGGATATAGATTGAATGACGGTCGTCTTATTAATAGTAAGACCATTACTGATGCGGGTGAACAACTCGCTAAGGACATGGGTTACATGACCAATGGTGAGATTGATCAACTAATTAAAAATAACCAAGCAGGTAGAAACCCTGATACTCAAGCTCCTATGCTCACTTCTGCAGCAGCTAGAGCTGTTAAAGATGAACTTAAAGCTGCAATGCAGCGGTATGGAGGTGTATCAGATGCACTGGTTAGAACCAGTGTTGCTGGACAAGTCTCTGATATGTCCTTTGCTGCACGTCTTGCTGATGGCACTGCTGCTACACCACGTCTACAGGAACAGCTTCTTGATCGTATTGAGCTGCTGATGGTAGCTAATGGTGATACAGGTAAGCAACGTGCCTTCCTGCTGAAGATGCTTGATATGGCTAAGCGTGGTTTTAAACAGTTGACTCCTGAAGAACTAAGAAAGAAAGGTGCTGATGTAACTGCACAACTTAAGGCAGAAGCTAAGCAGACAGTTGATGTATTACGTGAAGTTAGCCAGAAGCGTCCAGACATGCTTGGTCCGTTGCTGCTGGCATATGAAGCTACAGATGGCAATGTCAAGACTATGGATGCATTGAATAATTATATGCGTCAGTCAACTGGTGTCTTACGTAAAGCATTTATTGATCGTCAGCCTGAGATTCCTTCTGTTGTAATGCAAGGTTTCTGGGCAAATGTCTATAACGCTACGTTGTCTGCATTTGCTACACCAATTAAAGCTGCAGCTGCTAACGCAATTTTATTGATTGAACGTCCTATTACTACACTTGCTGGATCTTTAGGTGACAAATATATGATGCGTCGTGGCTGGTATCAATACTCAGCTATGGGTGATTCCTTGAGAAAAGGACTGAAGTACATGGGTGAAACCATGCGGAGGTCTGCACTTGATCCTAATTATTCTGGTGTTGCCGGTCGTGAATCGATGGTTCAACAGAACACCAAGCAACTAGAAGTAATGAATGCTTTTGCTGATGCAAAGGCTGCTGAAGGTGACTTTGGACCTCAAGCCATGATGGCTCAGATTGAGGCTATTAACGACTTAACACAGCATCCATGGTTAAGGTTCGGAACACGCGCTATGCAAGCTGCTGACGGCTTTACACAGGCTGTTATAGGTAATGTAGAAGCACGAGGTAGAGCCTTTGATGAGATAGCAAGAAATGCCAATATTGATGATAATGCTATCGATCAATTAGCAGAAGCATCATATAAGCAGATATGGAAACTAGATGAAAAGGGTAGGGCAATTATTTCTGATGAAGCCGTAAGACGTGCTTCTGGTGAGATTGCTATGAACCTGGATAATGCTCCTAATACAGCTTTATCTCAAGTTATACGACATGTCCCTGCATTAAAACCTTTCCTTCTTTTTACTAAAACACCTATCAACATGATGGGTTTTGCTGCATCACACAGTCCTATGGGATTGTTCATTGATGAGGTAAATCAGTTTGGTAGATCCTTTGATCAGATACCTGCTGCTCAAGCACAAAAGCTATTAGATGCTAGAGGTATTCCATTTGATGAGAATGCAGAGATTGCATACAATGCTATTCGTGCTGAGATGAAAGGTCGTAAAGCTATTGGAACACTTGCTGTGATGAGTGCTGCTGGTTTATTTCTCAGCGACAACATCACTGGTAATGGATTTGCTGATCGACAGAAACAACAACTTCGTAGGTCAGTAGATTGGAAGCCTAGGTCTATTCGTACACCTGGTGGTCAATGGGTAAGCTATGACAACCTTGGTGCTATTACTGATTGGTTTGCATTAACTGCTGACATCATGGATAACTTTGATGTCCTTGGTGAAGGTGATCTAAACCAATTACTGAGTGGTATGGGTTTTGTACTTAGTGCAACCATTACTGATAAGTCAATGCTTGCTGGTATTGAGCCTTTATACGACATTCTAAGTGGAAACCCTGCTGCCATTAACAGATGGGCAGCTAGCTTCATGCCTGCTGCAACCATGCCTGGTTCTAGTCAGATGGCTGAATTGACGCGATTGATGTCTCCTAACCTACGTGTTGTAGAGGAGAACCTAGCAGCGATGCTAGCTAACCGTACACCTGCAAAACTTGCTCTACCTAAAGAGTACGACTTTATTGATGGTGGTGAGATTGGTGTACCTGATAATGCTTTTGCTCGTATCTATAATGTTTACAGTCCTTGGAAAGTAAGCGGTAAGATTAGTGATGAGAAACAGTTCCTGATTGACATTGAATATGATAAGCGTCCTTCTATGGATACTGATGGTAGAGGTGTCAAGTTGACTCCACAAGAGCAATCTGATATTGCAAGACTAATGGGTAAGAACAAGACATTCAAGAAGGCTATTCAACGTGTTATGCGCTCTACTAACGGTAAGGCATTCCGTGAAGCATTTAAGAAAGCACAAGCTGAAGGAATGGAACCACAACTAAAGAACTTTGCTAACATCCATTCTGAACTGGATCGCTATCTTAACCTTGCTAAGGAAGAAGCTATTCGTAAACTAGATGCACAGCAAGGTGGATCAATATTAGAACGTAGAGCAGATAAAGTACGCATGAATAATAATAGCTTAACTTCTAGTATTGACAACATCTTAAACAAAACTCAGGTTAGATAAACTATGGCTGTAAATACAGGCTGTAACACAACTAAATCATTTACGGGAAATGGTGTTGACACTGATTTCCCATACAATTTCGAACTAATTAATGATGAAGAGCTTCATGTAGCTTTTTACGATGATGTCACTGGAGAATACAATGAGGTAACAACAGGCTGGGCTAAAAGTGAATCAACACCTTTTGTTGTATTTGATACGCCACCAGATGATGGGCAGCAATTTATTATCTATAGACTAACTTCTATTGCTAGTATTAAAGCTGTATTTCATCCAGGTCATCCAGTTAGATCACAAGATCTAAACGATAACTTTGAGCAATTACAGTTTGCTATTGAAGATCTACGGTGTCGATCTGGTGGTAGTGGAGGATCCGACAGTGGGCGAGGAGCTGACGGCAAAGGTTGGACTGGTGGTTCATATAACCCCTCTACAGGTGTAGTTACCTTTACTTCGACTGATGGTTTAGGTTTCACTACTGGTAACTTAAAACCAACTAACGGACTTGACGGTAAAGGCTGGTCCAGCGGTGCTTATAATCCGACTAATGGTACAATTACGTTTAACTCAAATGATGGATTAGGTTTTACTACCTCTGATTTAAGAGGAGATATCGGTGCTGGTTGGACTGGTGCCTCGTATGATTCTTCTACTGGTGTAGTTACCTTTACTTCAAATGACGGTCTAGGTTTTAGTACAGGTGATCTAAGGGGCATAGGTATTACATTAAAAGGTTCATTTAATTTTGTAGGTCCACCAACAAGCGCCGTTGATTCATCTCCCGCTGCTGGAGACCTTTGGCTTGATGTTGCTGGTGATGGATGGGCTTATGATGGATCTAGTTGGACAAATATAGGGACTATTGTTGGACCTAAAGGTGATGATGGTGCTGGTTATAATAATGGTGCATATGATTCAAGTACTGGTAAAGTTACCTTTACAGGTACTGGTGGTAACACTAATGTAGTTACTGATGATTTAAGAGCAGATGACGGTACAGGCTTTAATGGTGGTTCTTATAATTCGATTACTGGTGTAGTTACCTTTACCTCAAATGACGGTTTAGGTTTTTCTACCTCTGATTTAAGAGGTACTGACGGTACTGACGGTACAGGCTTTACTGGTGGTTCTTATAATTCAACTACTGGTAAAGTTACCTTTACCTCAAATGACGGTTTAGGTTTTTCTACCTCTGATTTAAGAGGTGAAGGAGTAGATGGTAACTTCAGTATTGTCCAAATTAACAACCATGCACCCCTAATCTCCTTTAATGAGACTTCATATTCGCCTTTTATTCTTGTCCAAGATGGGGGTAACCTTAGCCTGCGTCAAAACGGCACTGGCAATGGTAATTATGCTTTTGCTATTCTTCCTAATAGTACCACCACCGCTGCTACTGAGTACGATTTTGAGTTTAGACAAAGTCGTGTAACGATGAGCAGAGGTTTAAAAGTCAATGGAGAGTTTAACGATACTCAGGGCTCAGAAGTTGTTATTAGTGGAGTTAGCCCGCAAATATTGTTTGAAGACACCGTCAGCGGTGCTCATGATTTTTATATCCATGTGAATTCAAACAAGTTTTATGTTTTACGCGATTCAGACGGCAGCTCTGGCGCTTGGGACGATGACGGGAACTTTCCGTTGGTACTAGATAGCGCCAACAATAATGCAGATATTTTCGGCACAAGAATAATAAACAATGGCGCATTTAGCGTAGACAGCGATGGCATTTTTACTGGCAACGTCGGCATAGGCGAGACTAATCCGACAGAAAAGCTAGACGTCAATGGCACTATTAAAGCCACTAAAATTAAATTCGGCGATGGCACGGAACAGACTACTGCTAGTAGTGGCGGTAATACTGGTAGTGTGATTAATGTTCTAGATATGTCTAATACCGCCCTGACTGTTACAAATAGCTTTTACAATAATCAATCAATTACTGGATTTGCTGCTCAATTACAGCGTGCATTTAATGCAGCTAGTGGACAACGAGCTTCAATTTATCTTCCACCTGGTGATCAAACTCTTGATTTTCATGTTGAGATGCCAGACGATGGTGGTGCTGCTCAATTTTCTTTTTATGGTGATGCGTTCAATACTTCAGGTATTGATCTAAACGGTAAGACTATTAGGTTCTCTAATGGAGTCAACGTCTCTAATCTTTTCTTTGATTGTACTGGTTCTAGTGTCGGATTGATGTTTAAACGTACACGGGAAGATGATGAAGATATGGATTCCAGTATTTCTAATTGTGATTTTAATTGTTATAATGGCACTAGTCTTACTAATAATAGTTCTGCTGTTGCTGTCCAACACTGGGGCAGGAATCTTAAGTTCTTTAATAACCGCTTAAAAACTGCTGGAAATTCTAGAGCTGGAGTCCAGTTACTCTACCGTCATCATAATGACTTGGGTACTTCTGATGATATTAGTACTATTCATGGTTTCAGGCGCATTGCATTTACAAACAATACCTTCCATGCATTTGAGAACACACCTGCTGTCTTGCTTGGTGGTCCTATCACTTATGTCGCAACAAGGGATGCTACATCACTTCAAACTGTAAATACAGATGCTTCTCTTAAAGGTCTAGTGTTTGTCGGAAATACACTTGACTTTGAAGGCACATTATTTGCTTCACATCCCTCTACTAATAGTTATACCATGGAAAGTGCTACTTTCACTGGTAATAGTTGTTATTGGGGCAATTCTGGACTCATTAATGGTCAAGAGCAGTACATTTATATTCACTCTGGTGATGGCATTTGCATTACTGGTAATGCTTTTAATGGTAGGTCAAAAGCTGGGTCTGGAAGACCTGATGAGGCTGTTCATATTGAATCTGGTAGCAATAATGTTGTAACTAACAATACCGAAATTAACTTTCCTTGATCTCATTCATTTCCTTATATTTAAATTATGTTAGAGGCGGTTATCCCAGTAGGAGTCGCCTTAGCAACTGGTTTTAGTATCCTCATTTCCCGTATCCACTCACGGGTTCATGAACTTGATCGTCGTGTTGATGGTGTTGAACTAAGGGTTGCTGAGGACTATATCTCTAAAAGTGAATTCTCTCTTGCTCTTGAGCGAGTAGAGGGTCATATGGTTCGTATTGAAAACAAACTAGACAAAATTATCTTCAAATGATTACTCTAATTAAGCCAATTCTCTTTTCATTTCTGGCTAGTGATTCAGTTAAAAAGCTGGTAGTAGACATGTTGGCTGCTTATGCAAAGCGTACAGATAACACTGTTGATGACTATGCAGTGAATCTGATTAGACGGGAGCTTCTCGGTGAAGAAGAAGGCAACTGAAGACCAATTTAATGAGCTGCATAACCTTGTAACTAAGGAGTTCCTTGCCCGCATTAAGTCGGGTGAGGCTTCTACACAAGACCTTAAAGCTGCTTGTGATTGGCTTAAGACTAATGACATCTCTGGTGTAGCAATGGAAGGAAGTCCTCTAGCTAAATTAGCAAGTATCATTCCTGACGTTGACCCAGAGCTGGTTCAGCGGAGGCTATATGGCAGCCGCACGTAACCATAAAAAAGAATATGCTGCTCGTAAGGAGTATCTAAAAGCATATCGTAAACGGACACAAAGTAAAAACACTTCGCGTAAACGTGCTTCACGTTCAATGAAATGTGGAAAGGGTAAAGAAGTTGACCATAAGGACAACAACCCTAATAACAATAACCGTAGTAATTTACGGTGCATTTCACGTAAGAAGAATCGCCAAAAAGGCGCACGTAAAACTAACGCTAAAAGATGACTCCTTTGTTCCAACATCCTGAACACTACTTATACAATTTAATAGCTATGACGTCACCAGAAGCCAAGCGCCTATGGAGGCGCGCTATTAAAGAATACTTTGACAATACATGCATTTATTGCGGAAACTCTTATGACACTACTGAACTTACTATTGATCATGTCCATCCTAAGTCTATGGGTGGTCCTACCAATACCAAGAACAGCGTTTGTGCCTGTTTCAAATGTAATCAGGAAAAAGGAACAACCAATTGGGAAACATTTATAACCCAATTCAACGCACCATTACGAGAACAAATTCTTAAACAACATATCCACTAAGGGATAACTAACTAATACCGCGCTCCGAAAGGGGCGCTTTTTTTATGCCTCAACTTGCTCCTCTGGAGTGGTCTAGGCAGGCTAACCAATTACAACGAGACGCTGGTAGACCACTTGATAGAGTCGATTTAGAAAAAAAACTTGGAAAACCTGACGGAAAAGTTACTCGTGGTCAGAGTTTAGATAAAGGTGGTAACTGGAAACCTAGAACTGGAAACCGTCAACTACAAAGTCAAACTCGATCACGAGGTGAAAGACAATACACGACAGATACAGCAAGATCTAATGCTGCACGTATCCGTCAAGAAGCAAGAGAACAATCTCAATCTACTGAACATCAATATGTTCATGGTGCTAAAAAATCTATTGGTGAACACGGTCAAAATATTGCTTCAGGCGGTATTGGTGATGACTTAGATTCCGTTTCTGATCCTTATTTTAAAGAATTTAAAGATAATGCTGAAGCTAAAATCAGAAACCAATACGGAGATAAGTATGTTGTCGATATAAATGAAGTCACTGGTTATCTACGAGTAATACCTCGTGAATACTATAATAAAGAACAGTTTCGTAGCAAGCAGCCCGGTTTTGATTTAGAACCTGATATGGACGTAGACCAAGTAATTAAGGGTCTACCTTTTATTGTTGCTGAAAACCTTGGTTTATCTAACACTACTTTCCCTGGCTCTAGTGCTAAGCCTGGTATTCAAGTTACTGCAGGAAAGGCTCAATGGAAACCTGCACCATTAGGTGGCTTTATTGGTCAAAACCGTATGCCACAGGTAACTCCTCCTACTGAAAAATACGTTCCTCCTCTTGTCCAGCAGTACAGCTATGAAACTTACAGCAACGGTAATGGAAACGGTAATGGAAACGGAAACGGTCACAGCAATGGAAACGGTCACAGCAATGGAAACGGTCACAGCAATGGAAACGGTCACAGCAATGGCGGTGGCAGTTCTCCCGGCTCTAATTATCCTCAGCTAAATCCTGAAGTTGATTACGAGGATATGTCTAAAAAACTTCTAGCAATCGGAACTGCTGCAGTTACTCTAGTCTTTGAGGGCGGTAAAGCGGTCTTTAAAGCAGTTTTAGGCGGCTCTGTAGGACCCTGAGACCGGTTTAAATACCACCCGAATACATATACATATGAACGATACTTTACAGCTCTTACAGGACGATTTCAAGCTGTTTCTACAAGCAATGTGGGCACAACTTGACCTTCCTTCTCCAACAAGAGCACAATACGCTATCGCTGACTACCTTCAACACGGTCCTAAACGTCTGCAAATCCAGGCGTTCCGTGGTGTAGGTAAATCCTGGATTACCGGAGCCTTCGTCCTCTGGCACCTATTTAACGATCCAGAAAAAAAGATCATGATCATTTCTGCATCTAAAGAACGTGCAGATAATATGTCAATCTTCCTCCAAAAACTAATCATTGAAACACCATGGCTTTCTCATTTACGTCCGAAGTCCGACGATGCAAGGTGGTCGAGGATAAGCTTCGATGTGAACTGCTCTCCTCACCAAGCTCCAAGCGTAAAAAGCGTGGGCATCACTGGACAGCTAACCGGAAGTCGCGCGGACCTGATGGTCCTAGACGATATTGAAGTCCCTGGTAACTCAATGACAGAACTGATGAGAGAAAAACTCCTTCAGTTAGCAACAGAAGTTGAATCTATTCTTACTCCTAAAGATGATTCCAGGATTTGTATCCTAGGTACTCCTCAAACTTCCTTCACTATTTATCGTAAACTTGCTGAACGTAATTACAGACCATTCATTTGGACTGCACGTTACCCTAAAGATAAACAGAACTACGAAGGTCTTTTAGCTCCTCAACTTCAAGAAGATATTGATGCTGGTGCTGAACCCTGGGAACCAACAGATCCTGATCGCTTTGAAGACCTAGACCTACTAGAACGTGAAGCAGCAATGGGTCGGAGCAACTTCATGCTCCAGTTCATGCTGGATACAACCCTATCAGATAGTGAGAAATTCCCTCTTAAAATGGCAGACCTTATTGTTACTGCCGTTCATCCTAATACTTGTCCCGATGCAGTCATTTGGTCAAGTGACCCTCAAAACGTCATCAAAGACGCTCCCATTGTTGGCTTACCTGGAGATTATTTCTACTCTCCAGTGCAACTCCAAGGAGACTGGTTACCTTACTCCGAAACAATCTGCTCAGTTGACCCGTCGGGTCGTGGTACAGATGAAACAGCAGCAGCTTTTATCTCCCAACGAAATGGTTATTTGTACTTGCACGAAATGCGTGCTTACAAAGATGGATACTCAGACAACACACTCCTGGACATTCTAAAAGGTTGTCAAAAATATAATGTCACTAAACTCCTTATAGAGACTAACTTTGGTGATGGTATGGTGTCTGAACTGTTCCGTAAACACATCATTAATAATAAACAATCATTAGACATAGAAGAGGTACGAGCTAATGTCAGAAAAGAAGACAGAATCATTGACGCTCTTGAACCTATCCTTAATCAGCACCGTCTTATTGTTGACCGCTCTGTGGTCGATTGGGACTTCAAATCAAACCCAGACACTCCTCCTGAAGAAAGACTCCTCTATATGCTTTTCTATCAGATGAGTCGTATGTGCCGTGAAAAAGGTGCAGTTAAACACGATGACAGAATTGACTGTCTAGCTCAAGGTGTTAAATATTACACCGACTGTTTAGCTATCTCAGCTCAAGAACAGATAGCAATGCGTAACTTAGATGATTGGAATGACCTACAAGAAGCTTGGTTAGATGACCCTCAATCTGCAGCTCAACATATGGTCTTTGGTATGTCTCTACATCAACGAAAACAAGCTAGAGGCTTAAAGACAAACAAGTCAGTCCCTAACTGGGTTTAGGTTTGGTGTCGGATCTATACAGGGAGAGGGAAGGGTGGACCCTCTCTCTGCGAAGGAAGGAACTCGTCGATTGTCTATGACAATCTTCCTCCTTCCTTCTTTATTAATGTCCCTGGGAATGGACATTCTGTAAGAACTAATAACACCCAAAAGACACAAGTCCTTTATCTTGTTCTGAATCTAAATTCTCAATGTTCACCATTAATGTGAACTCTGTGAATCTTATTACTATCTCCACCAATCAACATGCATAATATTGAGTATGTACACTCTACACCCGATGGTGATGACCTCGTAGCTGTTATGGCTAGAGTCTCTAATCCCTCTAATCAACATAGACTTGATACTGCTCCAAGACTGATTAATTATCTCATTAAACATAAACATTGGTCTCCCTTTGAAATGGTCTCTATGTGTATTAAGATTAATACCACACGATCCATTGCAGCTCAAATCCTTAGACATAGATCATTCTCCTTTCAAGAGTTCTCTCAACGCTATGCTGAAGTACAAGATAACCCTGTTATCCCTAATCTCCGCAGACAAGATACAAATAATAGACAAAACTCTATTGATGATCTAGATGAATTCACAACTCAAGAACTTCAACTTAAAGCTAAGTTTGTCTTTCATCAATGTCAAATACTCTATGATGAAATGCTTGAAGCAGGTGTAGCTAAAGAATGTGCAAGAGATGTTCTCCCTCTCTCAACTCCTACAACAATGTATATGCACGGTAATCTTAGGTCCTGGTTGACTTATTGTGACCTTAGATGTGCTAATGGTACTCAATTAGAACATAAAATGATTGCTGATGAAGTTAAACAGCTTATTGCAGTGCATTTCCCGAAATCTTACGCAGGTATGTGGTCTCATGAAACTTGATCCAGTAAAAATCGTTAAATGTCTAAAATGTGGAGCAGATGTCACTGTAAATGCACGCTATCCTATTGATAACGTGTATTCTTGTGTTAATTGCCCTGAAAAAATGACAAAAATCTCTGTGACCTAATATCGATGGTACAGGGACGCAAATTCCCCCTGGTGGGGGGTGCTTTTCCCGCGCTAGATATGCAATCTAGGCGCAGATACACGCATATTGCACGCCTAACGCACGGATATGTCACGGGTCACTCACATACACCTGACACATCTGTGCGCCAACCTGATAGATAGCCGAGATCCATTGGTATGACTAGCATCTGGTCACTGATAAGAACAACTGATACAACGATAAGCAAGGCTAATCATCCAGTGATACCAAGGCATCCCACCGATTCAGCAGCAAGTTGAGTACAAATGCTTACCGCTTTGACCGGTCCACTAGGGTATGCTGAGACCTCTTCTACTCTTTTAACGTTAGAGTTATCGATCTCTCCTGATAAGGTGAGAGAGATCTCTAACTTAACTAAGAGTTCAGAGAAACCTCAAACTTACAACCAAATAGGCTGAGTCACCGCTTCGGCACTGTGCCAACTGACGACGCCACAAAGATGAGTATTTCTACTCTATCCAAACCGGTCCACTGCGGTATACAGTGGTAACTGACTGAACCTTGACAACTAAATAAGCACACCGACAGCAGAGCAACTGCTAGATGGCGACGAGAGGCATGGGTTCCTGACCTCAAAGGTGTGGCAGATACTGACTAGTCAGTGATGGTAACCGCAGCGAGCGGCTCGCCTTGGTGGGAGAGCAGGCTATAAGCCTGACACAGCCATGGATATGCAGCCATCACACATGTCAGCCAGCGGAAGCACACGCTTGATTTGCTCATGCTTACCTATGTACAGCCAGCTGTAGATGCACTTCGACTTGTGCACATAGGTATTGTCCAACACGGACACACATTCAACTTACACTTTCACTTTTTATGTTCAACAATTTCTTCAACAACACAGTTGTTTCACACGGTCACTCTGATTGTGCTGATCGCATCGTTGCTAATGTCAAGGACGCAACTGCAACTGTGTACTACACTAACGGTTCAGTCTACCTGTACACTGGCGTATCACGTCGTGCTTTGATCAACCTGATTGTCAACGACAACATCAGCCTTGGACGCTGGATCAATGATGTTCTGCTGTACAACAACAGCAAGTGTGCACAGTTTGGCACATGTGATCTCGTATATTCTGCCTGATTAATTATGTTTCATGTCTTCTATTTTACCGATGATGGTCAACCTATTCTAACATCACGTCATCATGATGAAGATGCTGCATGTAATGCAGTTTATGCATTAAGTGAGCGTATGCCACATGCAATGTGTGATTATGTCTACGAGGACACACGCTATTCTTACATATAGAAGCCGTTATGACGGCGCTTATATAACACATAGCACGTAAAAACGTGGACCTAGGTGTAACTCCTAGGCTATGTATTGACACACAAAGTGTCAAACATGTAAACCTTGTTTCTTTTTATTCATGTCTGACAACACAATTGTACTGTCTGGTAATGAACGCGATGCTTACATTGCAAAGCATTTCAACAACTTTGAGCGTGTACCTGATCAAGTTGAGGTAACTGCACCACATTCTGACGTTGCAACACGTCAAGAAAGACTATCAGGTAAAGAGTTACTTGACTATGTCAAGGCTACATCTGAGCTTACACATAAGCAACGTTGTCTTGGTGCTGGCTACATCCAAGCTACCAAATACGAGGACGGCACTGATAAGCCTGCCTTCACTGATTTCTTCGAGGCTATTATTGAGGCTAAAAATGATGCTTATGTTCCTGATAAAACTATGAATGGTGCTGATTGGTACGATTCATTGACTGAAGAACAGCAAGACTTGTACGATAAGATCGAGGACATGTGTCCTGAGTTTACCAAACTTGATGCTGAACAGTGTCAAGAATTCTTGGATGAATTGGATGACCTTGGTATCACTACGGCTGATGACTTCGAGTCTGCTTACATGTATCAGACAGATGCTTACAATGCAGAGGCTGAGTATGCACAATTCTATGCAGACGAGATTATGGGTCTTGATGCTACCAACGATGCAGGCATGACATCATTCCTTGTCATTGATTGGCAAGCCACATGGGATTGCAATCTCAAGTACGACATGAACACCATTGAGTTCGATGGTGAGACGTACTTTTTTCAGAATCTTTGATCAACCTATCCACTGAGGTATTAACTAATGACTGATCTATTTATCGAAGAGATGTACACGTCTGATGTACTTGCACTAAACAAGCTTCAGATGTGCAACATCATCAATAAGGTGCGTGGTTATGCCATGACACCAGACTCATGGACGCGAGATGAGCTTATCAACTATCTCATTGATGGTGGTATCTATTCATCTTGGCTCCGTGGCAAGACACAGACAACTACTATTTTCGGTTAACTAATGATCTGGTCTGAATCAACAATCATCCTTGCAATCATAGGAATGATTGGTCTATTTAGCACGGCTACTGTATGGCAACGTGCTAACAAAATTACACATGGTTACTACAAACGAGGACGCTAATTGGCACTGCTAGGTAAAGTACGTTATGACGATTACGAGGTCATATTAGAAGATAATGCTGGCGATTTACATACTATGTATGTCGTAGCTCCCAATTCTGAGCAGGCTGCATGGTCTGCGTTGGAGCTATCCACACAGCAGAAATGTAAACTTAAGAACGTGAAAATGTGTGATGAGTGGTAAGTATTTTCCGCATAATTGGGATGCAATTAGTGATGCACCCTCTGAATATTTTGAATCTTGTACCTTTGAAGATTTTGCATTATGGAAAATCAATGGCTGGGAGATCCCCTCAAGTGTGTCTTGCATTATCCGAGCACAGCACAAGGACACAGGAAAGGTTAATGAGCATGTTTATAAATGCTCAAGAAGTGCAGTTAAACGCCTGATGGATTACATGGACACAGGCAAGTACGAAGTAACAGTTTGTAATCACGATTCTATTTCTATTATTGTAAACAATGACACAAATGCAAATTGAAAATCTTACGCTTGAGGAGTTTAATGCACTACTTGCATACGGTGAGCCAAACTATTCCGTAGCAAATAAGTCATTTTGCCTAGGTACAAGTGACTATAACGGATCAGATACACACCCGGAGGCGATCTGGATTTCTACTTTGGACTCAACGACGTATCCAGGTATGACATTTGGATACTTCGACGCACTCTAACTGTACACTGTGGTATGCTGATTCTGGAGATCAGTCTCAAACGTGGACCCACTCAAACGAAGTCGAACCGATGATCAACTGAGTCTCCTGCTCACTGCGTGGGAGACCTTGCGGATCTCACATAGGGAGATACCTGCACAAGCGGTAACTGTTCTTCTCTACGTTGCCTCACACAATCCTTGTCATAAGCAAGCGATAGAAGAAGATCAGAACCTGACTACTGCGTCATGTTCAAGGATGCTGGGTTTTATTCATGACGGACCATCACGTAAAGGTGTGAAAACACCTGGTCTTGGTCTTGTCATCAAGTTCACAGACCCTTCAAACAAGCGCAGACAACTTGTGAAGTTATCACCTAAAGGTGAGCAATTAGTCAAACTCATCAAACAAACCATCTATGGATGAGATCAAAACCACCACTCCAAAATCTCAGCAACGACTTGATACACACTTACGTGCACTTCAGGACGTACATCATGGGCTGATGCTTCAACTTAAAAGAGCTGAATACATGGAGAATTCTTTTGTTAAGGAAGATCTTATTCCAAAGCTAAAAGAATTGATCATTCAGACAGCGGAACTAACTGTTGTTTCACAGCTTGAAAGTAGATCATGATGGATGAGATCAAAACATGGCAACAAGCCGTGGACTACACATTCAAAACACGACACTCATGGAGGCATGGCAATGGAGCAAAAACTTCAGCCATCAATTGCAACCACTTCACCCGATTGCGAGGTGCAAGTTTCCCTATTAAGCGCATCTCACAACAAATCCTCAATGGAGTATGTATTGAGCTTGAAGATGAAGGAAAGTCAGATGCAACTATTAACCGAGTTGTGTCAGCAGTTTCAACAGTCCTCAATCACCTTGCATTCGATGAGGTAATCGAGAACGCACCTAAATTTAGGCGTCGTAAAGAGTCTGAAGGTCGAGTGTTTTGGTACACCAAAGATGAGGTTGATAAATTATCAATCCTGTCCACTGATGTATTTCAACGTTATGACCTCGCGGACATCATCAAATTTGCTGCATACACAGGTATGCGACAAAGTGAGATATTGAAGTTACGTAAGAAGGACGTCGATCTTGTATCCAACAAGATTCACGTTGGTGGTGTGCCTTCTCAAACAACCAAGGCTAAGAACTGGCGAGCCATTCCTATTCATGACTCGATCATGGGTAATGTTATGGATCGTTGTTCACAATCAAGCCGGTCCGATATACGGATCTTTGGTGATGAATGGCGCGACAAAGATCAACTCTTACGTGCCTTTAAAAAGGTGAACAAACTAGTACCTAAAGATGAAAACTATGTCTTCCACACGCTACGACACAGTTACGCAACATGGCTCGCTGAGGCTGGAGTACCTATCCGGACCATCATGTCGCTCTGCGGACACAAGAGAGTTGATACAACATTACGATATGCAAAGGTTACAGATACAGCACTCACGGACGCGATGGCTGCTATCTGAGCGCGACTAATGGTCGCTCTGCTACGCTCTTTCAGTTCCGAAGCGGAGAGATTCTCACTGAGTCTCATCGCTGGAATCCACACGCGGATGTGGCGGAATTGGTAGACGCGCTAGTTTCAGGTTCCTGAGTGAATCCTGAACGCTGACGTATACATGTGGGATAAATACCCGCCACGTCAGTCATACCAACGTGTACACTCCGGTATCATAGTAATCACCGGATCTAGCGAGGAATACTTATTGGCAACACCGGCACAAATAGATGAACAAGTCAAGTTCGAAAGAGATGCAATACGTTTAGGTCTTGAGCGTTTACGAAAAAACACAAAAGATCTTGAAACCAAAACATATGCATCAGCCACGATTTATGGGTGCAGCAGTATTTCTACTCTGTTACCTAAAGTCACTCAACGTATCGAGGACAAAAAACACAGAATACATAAGGGTTATATAGGTAAATCATTTAAAGAGATCCATCAATATCTTGAGCCTATCGAAGCTGGTGCATCTGCTGCCATTGCGTTAAAGATTACTTTTGACAAGGTATTTTCTTACAAAAATCACAGTAACAGGTTAGTCAGTGTATGTGAGGCTATTGGTCTTGCTGTTCAACAGGAAGCGCAGATGCAATTCTATGAGAAGAATTGTCCTGGCTTGCTGAATGTTCTTAAGAAAAACTACTGGCACAACACAACAGGTACACAGCAGAAATTTGTAATCATACGTACACTTGTTCAACGTTATGATGTTCAGCAATGGACTAAATGGGCAGCTGATATTAATGTAAAGCTAGGCGGTTGGCTGCTTGACTGCATCATGGAAGCCAGCGGATGGTTCATGAAAGAAATGGTTCAAATAGGTAGGAAAAGAGATAACTTTATTGTTCCTACTCCTGAGTTTATGGAGATCAAGGACGAGGTTATGGCTAACGCTGAGTTGTTCAGCCCTATTGCCTATCCCATGCTAATTGAGCCTAATGATTGGTCTGAGAAGCGTCGTGGCGGTTACCTGTTGAACGAGGTAATGCGAGGACACGATATGGTTCGCCGTGGTGTCGGATCTATACAGGGAGAAACACCCTACCAATTCCTGAACAAGATTCAGAAGGTTGGATACCGACTAAATCCACTGATTGTTGATGTTGCTGAAACATTGATGGAACGTGGACATGCAGTTGGTAAGTTTGTCCCAATTGTAGAGATACCTCTACCACCTAAGCCTGTTGATATTGCTGAGAACTATGACTCACGCAAACAATATAGGCGAGATGCAGCTGAAGTAATGAACATCAATGCTGCATCATTTAAAAAGTCATGTAGAACACGCATGACAATGGAAGCAGTAAGAATGTTCAAGGATAAGAAAGAGTTCTTCATTCCATGGTCGTTTGACTATCGAGGACGTGCTTATCCCATCCCTGCTTTCTTAACTCCTCAATGTACAGACTTTGGTAAGTCATTATTAAAGTTCAGTGAGGAAACATTCATGACGCCAGAAGCCGAGGAATGGTTAGCTTTTCAAGTTGCAACAACTTATGGTCTTGATAAAGAACCTATGCACTCACGTATGCAATGGGTTAAAGATAACGATGCGGTGATTTCTGCGGTCGCTCAAGATCCCATAGGTAACTTGTCAATCTGGGAAGCAGCCGATGAACCTTGGCAATTTCTAGCTGCATGTGATGAGTATTACCATTGTGTCATTCACTGTGATCGAAATTACACTTCTCTGCCAGTTGCAACTGATGCCACCTGCAGTGGTTTACAAATTCTCGCCGGATTATGCCGAGACGCAAGAACTGCAAGTCTTGTCAATGTCCTGCCAGGAGAAAGACCCGCCGATGCATATGCAGTCGTCGCCGAGCACGCTAAACCAAACGTCCCTGAGTCTATAAGACCTTACATGGACAGAAAAACGGTCAAAAGGGTCGTTATGACTGTTCCATACAATGCTAAACCTCACTCTAATCGTGGATATATCCGGGATGCTCTTAAAGAGAAAGGAGTAGAGGTTAGTAAAGATGATCTAACAGCAACTGTAAAAGCTGTAAGACAATCTA
>VMHT01000260.1_pt1 | contig 17440 bp, 17 predicted proteins | sample 4693611 | NCBI WGS metagenome assembly VMHT01 (sample SAMN12280063, study PRJNA550983) | marine metagenome | isolation source: seawater sampled from same location over 5 years 0.02-0.2 micron viral filtrate | place: USA: collected off the coast of southern California halfway between the port... ...
ATTTTATGAATATCTTCATCATGATGAAAAAAAAGAGGTAGAATTAACTTATATGGGAATTTTTAAAGAATACTTTGGAAAAAAATTAGGTGGATATTTATTAACACATGCTTTGAGATCTGGTTGGTCACACCAGCCAAGCAGAATATGGGTTCATACTTGTACTCTTGATCATCCTAACGCTTTACGAAATTATATTGCGCGCGGTATGAGTATTTTTAAAAAAGAGAATGTTAATGTTTAATTACTATAATTTGGTAAAATAAATTTCTCTTTTAATTCTGAGTTAATTACTGGATTCAAAATATTAAATATTACTGGTTCTTGATTGTAACTTATGGTTTCCCAACCTTTTAGCATCTTATTTTTCTTTCCAAAAAAAATTTTTACATAGATTCCTTCATTTGCTCGAATTTCATAAAAATATTTATTAGATGTTTCTTTGACATCAGATGAGTCAATTATTTTTAAATTTTCTAAAATTTTTTTCTTATTTAAAATTATATTAAAGGCGGAGTTTTTTATAGGATATCTATAAGATCTTTTGAATTTATGCTTTATGATGTACAAACTTTTATTTGTAACTAATATCTCTTTACCATCTTCACTGTTATAAATACATTTTAATTTTCCTGGAAAAACTAATAAACATTTACCTTTTTCATTTTGATTATTACTAATTTGTTCAAATTCAAAAGTAATATTATTTGTTTCATCTAATTTTTTAATAATCTCATTAGTAATATTTGCTAATAAAGTGTTAGAATAGAATAAGAGAATAACAAAATTAATTAATAGTTTCATCAAGGGTAAATTTCTCTTTTACCCGTATGATTTGCTGGACTAATGATTTTTGCTTCTTCCATTTGATCAATTATTCTTGCAGCTCTATTATATCCTATTTGTAATTTTCTTTGTAAAAAGCTAGTTGAAGCTTTTCCCTCTGATTTAATTAAGTTCACTGCTTGATTAAATAATTCATCTTTTTCTGACGTATTATGAATACCATTTGTATCAGTATCATTATCTTCAACTTTTGTAATATCATCAATATAAGTTGGTGAGCCTTGAGATCTCAAAAAGGTACTTACTTTTTCTATTTCCGAGTCAGAAACAAATGGACCATGTATTCTAACCATCCTACTTGCTGATGACATAAATAACATATCACCTTTCCCAAGTAATTGTTCTGCACCCTGTTCACCTAAAATCGTTCGACTATCAATTTTAGATGTAACTTGAAATGAAATCCGAGTAGGAAAATTTGCTTTGATAGTTCCAGTTATAACATCAACACTAGGTCTTTGAGTTGCCATAACAATGTGGATTCCTGCTGCCCTAGCCATTTGCGCTAGTCTTTGAATATAGTTTTCAACTTGCTTACCGGATACCATCATAAGATCTGCCATTTCATCTACGACAACAACAATATAGGGCATAACTTTTTTACCTTCTTTTTTAGCCTTTTCATTAAAGCCCGATATATTTCTCACACCTTCCTCTGTCATTTTTCTGTATCTTGTTTCCATTTCATTAACAGTCCATTTAAGTGCAGAAGTTGCTTTCTTTGGTTCTGTAATTACTGGTGAAAGTAAATGTGGAATACCCTGATAAACAGATAATTCTAACATTTTGGGATCAATTAAAATTAATTTGCATGTTTCGGGCGTGTGCCTGTAAAGAACTGAAAGGATTAAAGTATTTATACATACTGACTTTCCGGATCCGGTTGTTCCAGCAATAAGTAGATGAGGCATGCTTACTAGGTCTCCTACAATCGGGTAGCCAGCAATGGTTTTTCCTAATGTAATTGGAATATTTATTTTTGTATTTGCAAATTCACTACTTTCTATAATTTGTCTGTAATTAACAGGGTCAATTTCTTTATTCGGAATTTCAATACCAATCGTATTTTTTCCAGGTACTGGGGCAATTCTTGTAGAAATTGAACTTGTACTTCTGGCAATATCATCAGTGAGATTAATTATTTTAGATGTTTTAATGCCAGCAGCAGGTTCAAATTCATATAATGTTACCACAGGTCCAGGGCTTACTTTTTTAATTTTACCCATAATACCAAAGTCTAGAAGAGTGTTTTCAAGAAACTTAGAAAGCTCTTTATGATCATTTGTAAGAATATCGGAGTTTTTATTTGTTTTACTTTCATTTAAAAAATTAATTAATGGAAGTTTGTATTCACCAGGTTTAAAATTCACACTATTTATATTATTGAATGGAAAACTAGTTTGAGTTTCCATTGATCTAGGTTTAAAACTCTGATTTATTGTTGGAACGTGCTCATCCGGCTCCTTAATAGTAGCTTGATCGATGGAACCAGCTTTTTTAAAAATTATTTTAATTATTTTAAAAGGTAAAATTAAAACAATAACAGCTCTTTTAAAAATTATTAACCATTGAGAAGTATTTAAACCTAAACTTAATATGAAAAATATTGATGCTAGTACTAAAGAGGTATATGCAAATATATTATTATAATTATAAAATTCTAAAGGAATTAAACCTATTAAGTAGGCACCTAGAAAACCACTATTGCCGTTATCAGGTAACCAAAAATTTTGATTGAATAAAATTTTTAATCCAAAGGTAGATAGACAAAGGTAAAAAACAATAAATAACAGTTTAATTGAAAAATTAGAAACAACTTTTTTTATAACTATCGACCAGCTCCAAATAAATAGATTTATAAAAATTAAAAAGCAAGGAAGACCAAAAGCTTGTAATAAAAAATCCGCCATATAAAAACTATAATTTATTAGAAAGACATCATCTGTTTTACCAGGAGTTATTAATGTCGCATTTTCTGGAGAATATGTAACGATCGAGTAAAGATAAAATATAGAAAATGTAAGAACTATTAAACCTGAAGTTTCTATAAGTCTAAGCTTTAAAAAATCTAGTATTTTTTGTAGCATATATCAAATTTTACGAATCAACCTTTGTTACTTTCTAACATTTTTTGTAAGATTGATAAAAATGGATAAAAAAATAATTCAAAAAATTGGTATAATTGGAGATGGTTTGACCGGAAAATTGGTTGCAATTGCCTTATTTAGACTTGGTTACCCAATAGAAATCGTTGGAAAAAAAGGTTCTAAGCGTTCGGCGTCCCCGGCTTCAATCTCGATATCCAATGATAGTTTCAATTTTTTAAAAGAACTTAAGATTTACGAATTAGAAAAAATTAGCAACCCGATCAATACAATTAAGCTTTATGAGAATAATAAGAATTATTTGGATCCTGACAGCATGTTTTTTAATAAAACTAAAAAAACACCACTAAGTTATATCGTTTTAAAGGATCAACTTAATAAATCTTTAGAACAGAATATTAAAATATTAAAGATTAAAAAGGTTTATGAAAATAAGTCTTATGCTTTAAATATCAATACTGTCGCAAACGATACTAAGTCAAAAAATATAAATTGGGATTATCAAGAAGATGCTTTTACATTCATCATAAAACATGAAAAAGTTTTGAATAATTGTTCAAGGCAATTTTTTCTACAAGATGGACCTCTGGCTTTTTTACCAATATCATCAAATGAAACCTCTTTAGTTTGGTCTTTAGCAAAAAATTCTGAAGTTAGAAAATTGATTTCCGTAAAATCAAATTTAGAGAAATTTTTAAATAGCTCTTTTCAAATGTATAAAGATATTAAAATTAACTCTAAAATTGAAAATTTTCCATTAAGATTTAATTTTTTAACATCAAATATAAAACCTAGAAAAATTATTATTGGTGATATTAGTCATCGTATTCACCCGATTGCAGGACAAGGATGGAATATGACAGTCAGAGATATAAAACATTTATATGATCTTTATAAATCTAAAAAAAAATATGGTTATGATTATGGAGAATTATCATTACTAGAGCAATATGAAACAAAAGTTAAATATAATAATTTAATTTTTGCATCATCAATAGATCTTGTAAGGAGATTGTTTAAATTCAACAACAAAGAAATTTCAAATTTAAGAAAGAAAGGTTTTAGACAATTAGATAAGTTTCCCGAAATTAAAAGTGAAATTATAAAATTTGCCGATAGGGGTTTATCTTTCTAGAGATAATAATCTTTTTTTTGTTTTGATACCTCCGGGACCAGAGTAACTACCCAATTTTCCATCAGATCGAATAACTCTGTGGCATGGTATTTTTATTGGATATGGGTTTTTACCAACTGCGTTTGCTACAGCTCTTACAGCTTTTGGTTTGCCTATTGCTTTAGCTACCTCCAAATATGTTTTAGTTTTACCTTTTGGTATTTTGATTAAGTATTTCCATACTTTAATTTGAAGCGCTGTTCCTTTTAATTTCATATTTGATATATTTTTAACATGAATTTCTATGCACTATCAACTCCACCAGGTATTTCTGGAATTGCCGTAATTCGTATTTCTGGAAAAGAAGCATTGCAAATAGCCAATCAAATTACGAGAAAAGTTATTGATCAACCTAGATCCGCTTTATTACAATCTTTTTATGATCAAGAGGGTGAGCTGATAGATGAGGGTATTTTAATTTGGTATCCAGAAGGTCAGAGTTACACTGGAGATAATCTAATTGAAATTCATACTCATGGAAGCAAAGCGGTAATTAATAAATTACTGAGTGATTTAGAAGCGAGGAAAGATTGCAGATTAGCTGAACCTGGTGAATTCACAAAAACCGCTTATCAAAACAATAGAATTAATTTGTATGAAGCTGAGTCAATTGCCGATCTTCTACAAGCAGAAACTGAAGCACAAAGAATACAAGCGTTAAGACTCAAAAACAGTAGTCCAAAGTTTTTAGAGTGGAGAGAAACTATTTTAGATGTACTAAGCAAAACAGAAGCATCAATTGATTTCTCAGAAGAAGACTTGCCAGAAAGCATTAATCAAGACAACGAAAAAAAAATTAAGTTAATTGTTGCAGATATCGATGAGATGTTAGATGAGTCGATGGGTGAGATAATAAGAGATGGTTACAAAATTGCTATTATAGGCCCACCAAATGCAGGTAAATCAAGTTTCTTAAACTTACTTGTAAAAAGGCAGGCAGCAATAGTCTCGAGTATTAAAGGTACAACAAGGGATATAATTGAAGTTAAATATAATATAAATAATTATCCTGTTATTTTGGCTGATACAGCAGGTATTAGAAATACTAAAAATAAAGTCGAAAAAACTGGCGTAGAATTGGCTTTAAATGCCAGTAAAGAGGCTAATTTAGATATTTTAATATTAGATGGAACTGAAAAGAAAATACCCAAAAATTTACAAAAATTAATCACAGATAAGACGGTAATTGTTTTAAATAAAAAAGATAAAAAGAGCTTTAATTCAAAAAAAATTATTAAAGAATTAAAAGAGTATAAATAAAAGGAATTAATATATGTGTCTATTAAATATAAAACTGGAATTAATAAATTAAATTCCAAACTTAAAAAATTTGTATCACAAATAGACTCCGTTCAATCAACAACTTTGATTTCTAGAGCAAGACACAGGTCATTATTAAAAAAATGTTCTAATAGACTGCATGATTATCTTCAAATCACTAAATCAAATGAAGTAGAAAAAGCAGCTGAAGAATTAAGATTAGCATCGAATAACCTAGGTCATATTGTAGGTTTTGTTGGAGTAGAAGAAATATTAGGTAGAATATTTAAAGATTTTTGTATTGGAAAATAGCTAAATCTCTCTTGTAAAATTATCCCTCAGTTATAAATTCAAGTAATGGAAAGTTTTGATGTTGTCGTTATAGGTGCTGGTCACGCTGGATGTGAAGCTGCTGCAGCTTCGGCACGAATGAAAGTTAATACAGCTCTAGTTACAACAAATGAAAATTCAATTGATGAAATGTCTTGCAACCCAGCCATAGGTGGTTTAGGCAAAGGTCATCTTGTTAGAGAAATTGACGCTTTTGACGGTGTCATGCCAAAAGTTGCAGATGCATCGGGAATTCAATTTAGATTATTAAATAGAAGTAGAGGTCCAGCAGTCAGAGGTCCAAGAACACAGTCAGACCGTAAACTTTATAAGAAATATATGAAAGAGTGTCTAATAAGTCATTGTAATCTAAGCATTTTTTATGATCCAGTAGTTAAATTCATTTTTAATGAGAATGAAATAATTGGCGTTGTCTTAAACTCTGGAAAAGAGCTTAGAGCGAAAAAAATTGTTTTAACTACAGGAACTTTTTTAAATGGCGTTATTCATATTGGAAGTGAAATGAAACCAGGTGGAAGACATGGTGAAGATCCAACCAAAGGATTAAGTGAACAGTTAAAAAAATTTAATTTAAATATTGCTAGATTAAAAACTGGCACACCTCCTCGACTTGATGGAAGAACTATAAATTTTGAAAATTTGGAAGAACAAAAAGCTGATGACAGTCCTTATTTTTTTTCTGTTGATACAAAAAAAATCAATGCGAAACAGGTCTCATGTTTTATGACTTATACAAATGATGAGGTTCATAAAATTATAGAAAAAAATTTAAATCGTTCTGCGATGTATAGTGGTAATATTAAAAGTGTCGGACCTAGATATTGTCCATCTATTGAAGATAAAATTGTAAAATTTAAAGACAAATCTAGACACCAAATTTTCTTAGAGCCAGAAGGACTTGATGATCATACTATTTATCCAAATGGTATTTCAACATCATTACCAGCCGATGCACAACAAGAAATATTGTTTAAAATCAATGGCTTATCTGATGTTGAGATGATTAGACCTGGTTATGCAATTGAGTATGATTATGTTGATCCAAGGGAGCTAAATGCTACTTTAGAATTAAAAAAAATCAAATCTTTGTTTTTAGCCGGCCAGATAAATGGAACCACTGGTTATGAAGAAGCAGCAGCGCAGGGCTTAATAGCAGGTATCAATGCAGCACTTCAAAGTCAAAATAAAGAGGTATTCACCTTAGATAGATCGCAGGCCTATATCGGAGTAATGATTGATGATCTTATCACAAAAGGTGTAGCTGAACCTTATCGTATGTTCACTTCTCGAGCAGAGTATAGATTAACCCTAAGGGCAGATAATGCTGATTTAAGATTATCATCTCTTGCGAAAGATTTAGAAATATTAAGTGAATCAAGACTGAGCGATTTTGAAATTAAACTTAAAAATATTAATAATCTTAAAGTGTATTTGTCTTCCAAGTCTATGACGCCTAATCAAGCATCGAGACATGGAATTAAAATCTCGAAGGATGGAGTTAAACGAAACGGTTTGGAGTTATTGAAGTACAAAGACGTTAATTTTGAAAAATTAAAATCAATATTCGATTTAGATGATTTTGACAGCGATGTCATCGAGCAAATAGAGATAGATAATCACTATTCTGGTTATTATGCTAAGCAGGAAGATGATATCGAAGTTTTTAAAAAGGATGAAAATCTCAAAATTCCTGAAAATATAGACTATTCCAAAATAAGCGGCTTATCGAATGAGATTAGGCAAAAACTAGAGCTCATTAGGCCTAAAACCTTCGGTCAGGCATCGAGAATAGAGGGTATTACTCCATCAGCTATAAATCTTCTTTTAACTTATTCTAAAAGGTATAATTTTAAGCATACTGCTTAAATGATTCGATCCATTTATTTTGAAAATAGTGTTTCACGTGAAACATTCCAAAAAATCAACAAATATCATGAATTTTTAATCGAAAATAACCAGAAATTGTCGCTTATTTCAAAAAAAAGCGAAGAAATAGCAGTAAAGAGACACTACGAAGACTGTGCACAAATAATTAAATACTTAGATAACAATGACAAAAAAATATTGGATATCGGTAGTGGTGCTGGGCTTCCAGGAATTATACTTGATATTATAAAAAATGATCATAATTTAAAGTTTTCAACACATTTGGTTGAGAAAAGCCCAAAAAAGGGGAAGTTCTTAGAAAAAGCAAATAGTTTTCTTGATCTAAATGTGAAAATACATAACTGTGATGTTAGTTCGATGGAAAACAAAAAATTTACCACTCTTGTCACCAGAGCTTTTAAGCCAATGAATTCTTTTTTTAAAATTATTACTAATGCTCAACTTAGTTTTAACAAAATTATAATGCTGAAGGGTGAAAAATTCCTAGATGAATTTAATGAAGCAAAAAAATATTTTGAAATAAAATGTGATATGCACGAAAGTACAACTAATCCTGGCTCGAAAGTTTTTGTAATAAAAAGTGTAAGTAAATTATAAATGACAAAAATAATTTCAATAATTAATCAAAAAGGTGGTGTTGGTAAAACAACATCGACAATTAATTTAGGTTGTGCATTAGCAAATCAAGGACAAAAAATTTTACTAATAGATCTAGACCCGCAGGGTAATGCCTCAACTGGTTTAGGTATAGAACCTGAAACAAGATTAAAAACAATTTATGAATTTTTGTTAAACCCAGAATTAGATCCATCCGCTTTTATAATAAATTCAAACATAGACAATTTGGATATTATTACTGCAAATGTTGATTTATCCGGTCTTGAAACTGAAGTTGCTGAAAATAACAAAAGAGCGTTCTTTTTAAAAGCGATTATAGCTAGAATAAACGAAAAAAATGAATATAATCAGATACTTATAGATTGCCCGCCATCTTTAAGTTTGCTCACTATTATGGCCCTAGTTGCATCAGACACTGTCATTATACCACTACAAACAGAATTTTTTGCTCTGGAAGGGGTTTCTCAGTTAATAAAAACTATAGAAAGAGTTAAGCAAAATCTAAATAAAGCTTTAGATATACAAGGTGTGATTTTAACCATGTATGACAAAAGAAATAAACTTTGTTCGCAAGTTGAAAGTGAAGCGAGGAGATATTTTAATAATAAGGTTTATAAATCTGTTATACCGAGAAATGTTAGAATTTCAGAAGCACCATCCCACGGATTACCTGTAATTAAATACGATAAAAACTGCACGGGAACTCTTGCTTATCAAAATTTAGCTAAAGAAGTTTTAGAACAGTATAAGGATAGTGTAGCTGCATAATGGTAAAATCAAAAGGCTTAGGTAAGGGACTATCAGCTTTATTAGGTGACAATAATGATGACGAAAATATAGTTGATCTTAAAAATTTTAAATCTGATAAAACTCCTATCCACCAGTTGGTTCCGAATAAATTTCAGCCTAGAAAAAATTTCGAAAAAAAACAATTGGAGGAACTTGCTGTATCCATTAAAAACAGGGGCATTATACAGCCAATTGCTGTTAGAAAAATATCAGATAATAAATTTGAAATTATAGCCGGCGAAAGACGTTGGCGGGCAGCACAGCTGGCCAATATGCATGAGGTTCCAACAGTTATTTTGGATGCTAATGATGAATTAGCCGCTGAATTCGCGGTTTTAGAGAACGTTCAGCGAGAAGGCCTAAATGCTCTAGAAGAGGCCGAAGGTTATCAGACTTTGATCAATACATTTGGATATACGCAGGACAAAATTGCTGAAATGATCGGTAAAAGCAGAGCATATATAGCTAATATGTTGAGATTAAAAAAACTACCTAATGAAATACAAAATATGGTTACCAACGGATTGCTTACAGCAGGTCATGCAAGATCATTAATAGACGTCGATAAGAATATAGAATTAGCAAAAGTAATAATTAACAAGAATTTGTCTGTTAGACAGTCCGAGTTATTATCAAAAAAGAATCCCAAATCCTATCAAAGCGATAAAGAAAAAAGCATAGATCCAAATGTTAAAGATTTACAAAATTCCTTAGAATTGAAAACTGGAATGAAAGTGAATATAAATTACAAAAAAAACAATACTGGAAAAATAACTTTTGAGTATAAAGATCTTGATCAGTTAAATAAATTCATAGCTAATGTGAAGAGTAAGTATTAATTAGGACTTTCTTCGTAATTATATCTAATAAAAACTTATTAAAGATTGTTTCTGAAACCTCATAGTTTTCTTTACATAAGATTTCTATGTGGTTGATTTTATCCAGCAAGGTATTTAGTTGGTCTACATTCCACATGGACATTTGAGTTTGAACTGAGCTTTTTTCCTTCCAAAAAATTGGCGGTTTATATTTTGTTAATAAAGATGAGATACTTTTTTCTTCTTTATCAAATTCATAAATACTTATTAATCTTTTTATTTTATATTTTAAGGGACCCAAAATTTCGTTAAAATTAAATGAAAAATGATAAAAGCTGGATAATATTTTATTTAATTCTTTTTTATTACAAGACAGAAGAATATCTGAAATCTGAAAAGCATCAAAAGATGATGTTGTATTAAATAAAGATGATAATATTTCATTGTCTAAAACGTTGTCTTTTGAAATTAATTGCAATTTCGTAAGTCCGCTGTTTATATCGCTTCTGTTTAATTTGTTTATACTAAATAGCTGGTCTATTGTTTCGTTAGAAACTTTTAATCCAAGAGAATTAATACCGTGCCGAAGTAAGCTTTGTAGAGTTTTTTCATCATCATCATAACAAGGAATGCATGAAATTAATTTATGCTTTTCCGCGATACTTCTTAATTTGCTATTTTTCTGTAAACTTTCAGAGATTATTATTAGTTTATTATCTAAATTTTCTAAATCTATGTAGTTAAGTAATTTGTCGGATGTATCTTTTATTATAAGTATTTCTTTTTCACCAAATAAACTATCTTGGTTTAAATAATTATCTAATATATCGATTTTATTTAACAGCTCATCTTGTTTTATGAATGTGTTTTTATAATTATTTTTTTTAAAAATATTATTTAGTTTTTCAACAATTTCATTTTTTAAATAATAATTTTCACCATAAATTAATATAACTTTATAATTACTGAACAGTTTTTCATAATCTATAGAAAAACTTTTAATTATCATTTTTTGCTTGAAATAATTTTTGCTCTTATCGCAAATGTGAGTTCTTGTACTAGATTTGTAATGATATTTTCTCTTTCAATTCTTTTAGTTTCTGCATCTGTCGATATATTGTTTGTTACACTAACTCTTTTACTTCCACTTAAACTTTCTTTTCCTATAAGGATTTTATTTTCATCAAAAATCTTCATAGTTATAGTGACAGTAATTTCCTCTCTTGTAGTAATACCAGCGGTATCTTTCGTAACTGACGTTGCACCTTCTTGTACATTTATTTTTACAAGATATGAGTTTTTAGCTGTTTTTGTGATTGGAATATTTAGGTTACTGCGTAAAAAATAGGCCAATTCATTTGGTCCAGAATATTCAATTTTACTAATTTTAATATCTGCAAGATCTACATCTTTCAGCATAGGCGTAAATCCACAAGCGGGTATTAATAATATAACTATAAAAAATATTACATGATTAATTTTTTTCATTTTACTACAATATTTACTAATTTGTTTTTTACGTATATTTTTTTCACAATATGTTTACCAGCTAAGAGTTTTTTTACACTCTCTATTTCTAAACATTTTTGAATAATTTCTTCTTGATCCTGATCTGACTTAGTATTTAACAGCGTCTTTTTTTTACCATTTATCTGAATAACAATATTTACCTTTTCTTCTTTGATCATCTTTTCATCAAACGTTGGCCACTTGGCTAAATGAATTTCTGGTTTACCTTGAATTTTTTCCCAACATTCGGATGCTATATGGGGAGTAAATGGATAAATTAAGATTAGAAAATCTGAGAAGATTTCTTTAAACAATTTAATTTCAGCTTTTTTATCGTGAAGCATTTTGGATAGAAAATTCAAAAATTCATAAAACTTAGCAACAGCTACATTAAAGTGAAAATTCTCAACATTGTATGTGATCTCTTTAATGAGTTTATTTGTTATTTTTTTTGCTTGTTTTATGTCCTCTAAATTTATTTTATTATCGTTGTCAATATTTTGGATCATTTCAGAAATTGTCCAAACTTTTTGGATAAATTTATAAGACCCTGAAATTCCCTCATCGCTCCATTGTATATCTCGTTCCGGCGGACTATCTGACAGCACAAACCACCTTACTGCATCTGCCCCATAAAGATCTATGACAGTTTTTGGATCTATGACGTTTTTTTTGGATTTAGACATTGACTCTGAAGGACCAACTTTAATGATTTGTTTTGTTTTTTTTTCAAAAAATTTTCCATTTTCTTCAATAACGTCATCAGGAAAAACCCATTCATCATTTTGATTTTTGAATGTTTTGTGACATACCATGCCTTGAGTAAATAACCCTTTAAAAGGTTCTTTAATTTCAAATTCAGTGTTTTTAGTTATCGCTCTAGAAAAAAATCTTGAATAAAGCAGGTGAAGAATTGCATGCTCGACACCTCCAATATATTGATCAACCGGCATCCAATATTTGGCATCTTCTAATGAGAAACCTTCTTTATTATTATCGCTAGAGCAAAATCTTAAAAAATACCAAGATGAATCTACAAAGGTATCAAGGGTGTCGGTTTCTCTTATTAATTCTTCTCCAGTTTTCATGCATTTAATATTTTTCCAATTTGAATGATGATTCAAAGGATTCCCAGGCTTAGTGAAATTGATGTCATCAGGAAGTTTTACTGGAAGATTTTCTTCAGAAACAGGAATGACCTCGCCTTTCTGGTTATACATCACAGGTATTGGGCAACCCCAATATCTCTGCCTAGAAATTCCCCAGTCTCTCAACCTAAATGTTGTTTTAGATTTTCCTAATTTAACTTTTTCAATCTCTTGAATAATTCGAGATTTACCTTTTTCGACACTCAAGTTATCAAGAAAATGAGAATTAATTATCTTACCATCACCAGTAAAGGCCTCATTAGTAATCTTAAATTTTTTAGGATCTTCGTCTTTTGGTAAAATCACAGGTGTAACTTCTAACTTATATTTATTTGCAAAATCTAAATCTCTCTGATCGTGCGCCGGACAGCCAAATATTGCCCCTGTCCCATACTCCATGAGAACAAAGTTAGCAAAGAAAATTGGAAGTGTTTTACCTTTTATAAAAGGATGTATTGCTTCATATTTTAATTTAAAACCCAATTTATCTGTTTTGGCAATCGCCTCGTCGGTATTTCCGGTTTTATAACATTTTTCTTTAAATTCTGCGAACATAGTGTCATTTTCGTATTCTATTGATAATGGATGGTCGATAGCCAATGCTATGAAAGAAGCACCAAAAATAGTATCCGGTCTTGTAGTAAATACAGTAATTTTTTTTTTGTTGTCTTTAATTTCAAAATTTAATTCGCACCCGGTAGATTTTCCAATCCAGTTTTTTTGCATAATTTTAACTTTTTCTGGCCACTCATCTAGCGTGTTTAGCGATGAGTCTAACTCATCAGCGAATGCTGTAATTTTAAAAAACCACTGAGATAATTTTTTTTGAGTGACCGGAGCGCCAGACCTCCATCCTTTACCGTCTATTACTTGTTCATTAGCTAACACAGTATTGTCAACCGGGTCCCAGTTTACTAAACTTTCTTTTTTATAAACTAAACCTTTTTTCAAAAGGTCTAAAAAAAACTTTTGTTGATGAGTGTAGTAGTTATCATCGCACGTAGATATTTCACGGTCCCAATCTATAGAAAATCCCAGCAATTTTAGCTGATTTTTCATAGTTTTAATATTATTAAGCGTCCAATCTTTAGGATGCAATTTTTTTTGTATAGCAGCATTTTCTGCAGGCATACCAAATGAATCCCACCCCATTGGATGAAGAACATTGAAGCCTTTCAGCCGTTTATAATTTGCAACTACATCGCCTAATGTATAATTTCTCACATGCCCCATATGAATATTGCCCGAAGGATAAGGGAACATTTCTAAGCAGTAGTATTTTGGTTTTTTTTCTACTTTAGAGCATTTAAATATTTTATTTTCTGCCCAATATTTTTGCCACTTTTTGTCAACTAAAGAGGGATTAAACTTTTCGAAATCCATGCAGTAAATTTACTTATTTAGAGATTTCTAGCAATTAAATTAAGATAAGAAATGAGAGTTTTATTCATTTTTTGTTCAATCATTCCTTTTGAAGAAAATCCCTTGCATCCAGAAGAAATTATCTTACCAAGATTTTTTTGGTCGACACCTCCAAGAGCATGAATTTTTATTTGTTTAGAGAACTTTTGCAGTAGGGGACGATAAAAAGCTAAGCCTTTACCTGGCATATCATTGTGCGATTTCGTAGTAAATATCGGTGAAATAAATATTTCTTTACAACCTTGCTTTATTTTTTCTCTAATTTCTATTTCATTGTGGGCTGATCCGATCACATTTAGGTTTGTTTGGGAGAAACAAACTCGACTATTAAAACTCGGAATATACAATCCATAAGAGTTAATTTGAGTTGCTAACTGTTTATCATTTGAAACATAAAGTTTAAAATTCATCTTTTTGCAATATTTTTTAAGTTTTATTACATTCTGATAATAATTTCTTCTTTCATAATTTCTGTATATAATATTAATGTTTCTTAATTGATTAAGATTTTCTTTTTGAATATCGTTTAATTCGTTAATATAAAAAAAAATTTTAAACATAGCTTATGAGTATAGTACAAAATTTAGAAAATATAAAAAAAGAATTAATAGACAATAATATTAATTCTAAAGTTATTGCTGTGAGCAAAACATTCGAGCTATCGCATATTCGTCCACTAATAGATCACGGTCATTATATATTTGGGGAAAATAGAGTGCAGGAAGCTCAAAAAAAATGGCAGGAATTATTAACTACAAATGAAAATTTAAATATTCATTTAATAGGAGGCCTACAAACCAATAAAGCGAAAGATGCTGTTAAATTATTTAGCTGTATTCATTCGGTAGATCGCGAGAGATTAGTTGATGCTCTTGCTGTTGCAGAACAGAATTTAAATTTAAAACGAGATTATTTTCTGCAAGTTAACACAGGCAATGAAGAACAGAAATCTGGTATAAACATTAAACAAACTGAACAACTTTATCATTATGCTAAAGATAAATTAAATATCATAGGTTTAATGTGCATTCCTCCCGTAGATGAAGACTCCAAAAAACATTTTGAAATTTTACGTGAGTTAGCAAAGCAACTTAATTTAAGTGAACTAAGCATGGGAATGAGCCATGATTATTTGCAAGCAGGATTAGCCGGGGCGACATATGTTAGGGTAGGAAGTAAAATTTTTGGCTTAAGAAGTTAAGCAATAATTTTAATTTTTGTTTGTTTTTTAACCGTTTTAAGAATGTCTAATAAATCTTTTTTTTTTAGTCCTATACAACCCATTGTCCCACTGTAATTTTTTCTTGCTAAGTGAATAAAAATAGCACTACCTTTATTTTTCATTATAGGTTTAATATTATAGTTAATTACTACTATGATATTGTACAAATTATCTTTTCTATAAAGTTTTTCTTTTGATTTATCATTTGTAAAAGTTAATTTATTATAAAATTTATTATTAGGGTCATCGCACCAGGCCATTTTTTTCTTAATTACTATCTTTTTAAGATTAGTCTTTAAGTTTCTAATTTTATCTTTTCGATAGTAGACTTTTCCCAATGAAAATAGGCCAGCAGGTGTTTTTTTATCACCTTCCTTTTTTCTTTTGGCTATACCATTTTTACCTAGTGCGCATTTATAACGTTTTTTATTGTGAATAAGCGTACCGTTTTTATTTACTATAATCATATAAATTTATATTTTACTAATATGCAAAACTACTCAATCATTACCGTGGGGTCACCTATTTTTTTTGAATGTATGAAAGAGCAAAAAAGTGAGTATAATTTGCAAAATCTAAAAAGTTTTAAAGAAGTAAAGGAAATACTCAAATCTCCATTAATAGATATTTACGTTTTCCTGTTTTTTATTGATGATTTGGAAAAGCTAGATTTGAAAGAATTGAAAAAAGTTAAGTATCCTAAAATTTTTTTTTCGAGTAATAGCGAAAATTTTAAAAATATTAAAAAGGACAATGTTTTAAGTATTTTTCTTGAGCTACCTGTAAATTACCAAGATCTAGAAAAGATTATTAAGTTATCAATTTTAAAATTTAAATTTTTATTTCAGTCAAAAGTCGAGATAGGAAAATATAATCTCGATAAAAATGAAAGAGCTATCACGTATGGTAAAAAATCAGTAAAGTTAACTGAGAGGGAACTTGATATTATTTTATATTTATATGGGAAAAAAGAAGGAGCGAGCAAACAAGAGATCATGAAAGATATCTGGTCACATGGAGAGGAAATAGATTCACATACTTATGAAACACATTTATATCGGCTACGCCAAAAGATTCAAAATAAGCTCAATGATAAAAAATTTATTACTGTTAAGAATGGTAAGTATTTTATCATATCATGAATGAATTATTTATCGTTTTAGGTAATCAGCTTTTTAATTCAAAATACTTAAAGCCTTATAAGTCATCGTCGTTTTTTTTAGCTGAAGATTATGAGCTATGTTCTTTTGTGAAACACCATAAACAAAAGATTATTTTTTTTTTATCATCAATGAGATCCTTTTATGATGAATTAAAACAGAATAATTTTAAAGTTATTTATAAGAAAATAGATGAAAAGGATTTTAAAAAAAGCTATTTAGAAAAGCTTGCTGAAGTAATCAAATCTAAAAAAATTTCAAAAATTAGATTTTTTGAGATAGAGGATAAATTTTTTGAAAAAAAAATAGTTACATTTCTTAAAAAAGAAAAATTAGATTTTGAAATCATCAAAACACCTATGTTTTTAAGTAGTCGTGAAGATTTTAAAAAGTATCTTTCTAAAAGTAAAAAACCATTTATGGCGAACTTTTACAAAGAACAAAGGGTTAAACACGACATTTTATTAAATAAAGACAAATCGCCAATGGGAGGTAAGTGGAGTTTTGATAACGAAAATAGAAAAAAACTACCAAAAAATATTAAGTTACCAAGACAACCTATTTTTAAAGAGACTAAACATACGAGTTTTTTAAAAAAAGTTGTCGATAAAGAATTTGCCAAGCATCCTGGTGATGCCAAAGAATTTTGGATCGGAACAACCAGAAAAGATGCCCAGAGTGTTTTAGATAATTTTTTAAAAGATAAATTAAAATTATTTGGCGATTATGAAGATGCTGTAGACCAGAGAGATAATATTTTATTTCATAGTGCGTTAAGTCCATTTATTAATAATGGCCTTCTAACCCCACTCGAAATTTTAGATCAATTAAAAAAATATGAGAAGAAAGTTACGATTAACTCTTACGAGGGTTATGTAAGACAATTAATTGGATGGAGAGAATTAATGCGCGGTATTTATCAAAATTATGACAATCAAATGCAAAAATCTAATTTTTTTAATCATAAAAATAAAATGAAAAAAAATTGGTACGATGGCACTACTGGTTTGGACCCTTTAGATCACGCAATCAAAAATGCTAAAAATTATGCTTGGTCACACCATATAGAAAGATTAATGATCCTTTCTAATATTATGAACTTATGCGAAATATCACCAAAACAGGTTTATA